>CABFOG010000438.1_pt1 | contig 76372 bp, 89 predicted proteins | sample 3522001 | NCBI WGS metagenome assembly CABFOG01 (sample SAMEA5312485, study PRJEB27640) | indoor metagenome | biome: indoor environment; feature: controlled; material: polymer antistatic dissipative epoxy resin | place: Italy | collected 2014-05-27
TGCAGTGATGTTAAAGAAGCCATGGCTGTAACATTTTTATTTAATTGCTCAGGCATTGCGTTGCGTTGGGTGATGACTTGACCAAAGCTACCTCGTTGTACTGCTTGCGCTGTAGAGAAAATACCTTGTGCATATGTATTAGCTTCGGCTGTTCGCTGACCTCTACCAGTTTTTTTCTCATTTCTCCAATCGCCCGGACCCATGAAGTATGCGCGAGATCCGCTATATAGCGTACCATCGGTGGAGTCAACCATTTTTTTCAAATATTTAGCACCTGCCATAATGTTGGCACGGTAATCTTTTGAAATGGTGTTGTAATCCGCGCCCACCTCTTTGGCTGCACCTTTAGTAACCTGCATCAAACCAATTGCGGAGGTGGTTGAACCATCTGCGTTTTTACCAAGTAGACCTTTATCTCGACTGAATCCAGATTCTTGGGCCATGTGGGCCATAATGTATTCCACAGGTAATCCAGTAGCTGCAGCTGCTTCTTGGATATAAGGCATCAATTCATCACGCATAAATCGAACATTTGCGGAACTAACCTGTTTCGCCTTAGTTGGATCAGCTACAGAAAGAGCTTTACCCCAGTTGGTTTTACTACCAGTTTTTAGTGTTCCATTCATCAACTGAGTATTAATTTTATTTTGATAACCTTGAGCAGCTGCTTGATTTTCTAATGTTTCTGCTTGAACCAAAGGTGTTGAAATCGAATTTAGATATGTTTGAATATCTTGAACTGTTTTCGCCAAGTTGGTTACGCTTTTAGCGGAAACTTTTGCGTTATTTCGAGCTTCAACACTTAATGTTGTATTATTAGCTGCTTTTAAATAAGCATCACGCGCCTTATTTAATGCGGTAAGCATTTGGTTAGCTTTCTTGGTCCACTCTGGTGCTTTTTTCAAAATCACATCACTTGATTGTGGTGCTTCTAAATCATTAGACAAAGACTCAAGCATTGCATTTAATTGTTCACCAGTTGGAGATCCTTTACCTCCAATTTTTGCAGCTTCTCGGAATACATCTAAACTTGTCGCTTCGTTGTTGAAAGCACCCATTAAGGTGAAGAAGTCTGTAGCATCGTCACCTGTAAGTTTTGGTTTAGCTCCTGCTTGACGAATTAAGTTATCAGACTGGTAAATTAAACCATAGCCGTTTTTATTAGCACTGTTTAAACTTGTTGGTTTATTTCGTTGAGCTTCATCGGAGCGCATTTGAGCAGTCAAAGCAGACAAGTTACGTAACTCAGAAACTTGACGATCCAAGTTCATTTCAAGTTCTTTGCCAAGTTCGATGCGAAGTTCTTGCCAACCTTTTTTCACAGACTCAATGCTGCCAGTCAAGTCGGTTTCTAAAGTAACACCTAACTCCATTGCCTTGGTGCGCAAGTTACTCATTTCCACAGCCAATGTTGCAGGATCATCTTTGATGTTTTCGAAGCGAGATTCTAATGAAGTGAGTTTGTTTGTTACCTCAGAAATACTGCCGGACAGGGATGTTGCTGAGTCCTTCAAATTATTTAGTGCTGTTTTACTATCCTCAACAGCCTTCTTTGTGTCTTCTGTAGCTTTAGTCAACATACGGAAACCAATGACGGCTCCGGCTATTGCTGTTGAGATGGCAAAAATCATCGGGTTAGTTAGGGCAAAAGTCATACCTGCTACGCGCATCGTAGCGATTAAACCGGCCACAGCTCCCACCATTCCACGTACCAGGATTGTAGCACCACCTAATGCAGCACCCATTGCTACGGCTTGGATTGTGAATCGAACTACACCATTATTGGCTGCATCTATCAAAATAGTAGTTACGTCACCAATAATGTGGAATAGGTCTGTTAAACTATCGCGTAAACCCCCACCTGCTACCTCAGATAATGCTTTAAATTGGTTGAACATACGATCAGTTTGAGCACCAAGTGAGTTCATTTGAATCTCATTAGCATCCATAGCTGCGGTATTGTTGTCCAAATTCGCTGTTAAATTATCATAGGTGTCGATGTTGTTTGCCAAGGCGGTGTAGAAAGCCACAGATCGGACTTCGAATGACTCATATGCGTCAGAAGTGGTGAATCCTGCTTCTTTAAGTTTTTTCAACGCACCAACGAGACCGTTGGTTCGAACGTCAATGTCAGAAGTGGTCAAACCTAAACGAGTCAAGATCTTCTCAAATTTTTGAGATGGTGAAATCAAATCGGTAAGTAATTGACGGAAACCTGTACCGAGTGTTGAGCCTGAACGAACACCGGCATTGGCAACAGTAGAGACAGAAGCCAAGAGTTCTTCAAAGTTCAAACCTGCATCGGATGCAGCGTTACCTGCATATTGAACAGCTAATTGGAATTTCTGAATATCCAATTTAGATAAGTTCATTGCTTGGGTAATTTGGTTGACAATGCGTGGCATGTTGTCTGCTGATAATTTGAACGCACCCAAGGATGCAGTCGCAATATCTACAGTTTCTTTCAAGCTAGAACCAGTTGCTGTTGCCAATAAAGTTACAGATTCTAAGGTTTTTTGAATCTCAGCAAGTGAGAAACCTGCTTGTGCCAAGGTGGTGGCAGCTTCGGTGATTTCAACCGCAGTGAATCGTGAGTTTTCACCTACCTCAAGAATAGAAGTTTTTAAACCTTCCATTTGAGTATCGGTTGCCTGAGAAATCGCCTGAGTTTGTTTTAAAGCCAGTTCAAAGTCGCGTAGGAAAGCATAACTACCAGTGATGGAGCCCATGAACGCGCCCCAGATCATGTAGTTACGCATTAATAAACCTTGAATCCCCAAAAGTGCGCCACTAGATTCACCGGTGCTCATTTGGTTATATCGTTCAACTAGCGCGTTTGGTTTATTTTTGTCACGTTCAGCCTGGGTTCTGGCCTTAATCATCTCCAATTCTTTGCGGTACGCTTCAACCAATTTGGCTGAGTCTTGTTGTGCTTTTCGATTCCCTAACTCGTCAGCTTTATGCATAACCGCTTTTGCCTGAGCCAAGCGTTTTGTCATTGTTTCTTGACGAGCGATTAAATCAGTAGGGGACAACTGAGCAATACGTTCTGCAGACAAAGTTTTGACGTTTAAATTACCTTTGGTTAAAGCTTCCAAACGTTGATTGTTTTTAATAATATCGTTTGAGGTCTGTAATTTTTTAATTTCTTCGTCAGTAGTTCGCAAATTGGCGCGACGCAATGTTCCAATGGCTTGAAGCTTGGTACGTTCTTCTTCAAGTTTAGCCAATACTTGACTGTATTGATTCAACTGTTGAGAGACGGCAGGATTTTTTGCCGGATCTTGTAGGTACAGTTGACCCATCAATCTTTGAGTTGCAGCCACTTTAGATGCATTGGCTTGCATTTCTTTTCGAATTTGTTCAGGTGTAGCAGCCGCAAAATTTTGAGAACTTGGTGCAAGCTTATTCGGGTTCTGCATGTACTTATTAATGGCACTTTCCTTTGCCCCAGTAGCAAACTGGTTCAGGTTTCGACCATTAATGTTATTTTGTAGTGCTGCAGTACCTGCAGGTAAACTCATTAATTGCTGAATCGAAGCATCTTGCTGTTGACGTATGAAGGCCAAGCCTTTGAACTCGGTATTCAATTGCTTCAACGTGTTTTTATACTGAATTAATGCTTGTTCTGCAGCTTTGACTTTCTTAATATCACCAGATAGGTCTGCAGCGGTTTTTCGAATTTCAAGTGCTTGCTTTACAACTTTAGGATCAAACTGTTGCAAGATTGAGTTCATCGTATTTGGATTAGAGAACTGACGGTTTGAGTTGACCAGTTGGTTGATTTGAGACGCTTGATTCGAGCGATTTAAATTTTGATAGTAACGTTGCATAAGCACATCTGGTGATGTACTTAAAAGGTCAATCTGTTGACGTAGGTTTTTCAAAGTTTTGTTTGAAGGGGACTTGGCGTTCTTACCCTCTAACGCTTTGATATTCTTATCAATTAAAGATAAATTATCCCCGACCTCTTTTGCAGCATTTCGGAGAGTAATCATACGTTTGGTCAATTCATCGACTGACCCCAAGGCGTTGCCTTGGAGATTCAGTCCGATGTTGATTGGTGCGTTAGAGCCATTAGCCATTCTGTTTTTTTCCTTTGAACCATTGCGCTACTTGGTTCACGTCATTTAATACAGGTAAGTTTTGGAACTTTTCCGACATTGTATCATTTGACTCAGGACTTGTAGATGTTCCCAGAATGCTTTTTGCTAATAAAACTAATATTTCGTGAGCTTGTGCAAAATTGGTTTGTTTTTCTTGGATATAGAGTTTGATCTTCATCTCTATATCTTCCATCGTAACTGTCCAGAAAAAATCATCAATATCTGAATAGTTAATTTGGTAGATTAAACAAACTACTTCGGTAAAGCTGAGGTCTGCAAACCAGTCAATGTATTGTTTAATCCTATCGCTTGTGGAAGACTCTGGTTCAACGCTTCCGCTATTTGTTCGGCTTCTTTCAACATAAAATTTAATGTTCTTTTACGCACCCAACCTACGATTTCTTCCATTTCATCGTCTGTTAAACCTACTTCGTCAAACATATCCAAAACGTCTGCCAAAGGTTTTCCAATGATCTCTTTACCAAAAATAAGCATACCTGTTGCTGAAATTTTGAAAGCATCACTTGAGATGTAAGCTTGAATATCTTGGGTCTCAATATTCAAAAATAATCGGTAACGAGTCGCTGCAGTAAACTTTAAAGTGCGTAGTTGACCACCAATAAGGAAATCCATAACACCGTTGCCGTTGTTTTGTTCGGACATGTTTTTCTCCACTCAAAAATAAAACCCACGCTTGGGTGGGTTTTATTATACACAGAATTAGGTAATTAAAAATACCTTAGAACGACCTTGTTCAACATAAAGATCATAACCTGCATCTTTACGAGTCAACGCCATTGGTGTTGCTTGGAAACCCATGCTTGCGTAATCAGACACACCAAAAGTCAAGTTAAGACCCGATGTAATTTGAATTTTTGGAGCCACAATAACGATTGGGTTACAGTTTACGTCAGCAGAAACAATTTTCGCTGAGTAGTAATTCGCGCCTGAACAGCTATCCTGATCGTTGGTCATGATTAAGGTTGATTTAACAATCTTATCGCCTACTGCTACAGCTGCAACAAGATTACGATCTAATGTAATCACATTAGTCGCTAAAGTTTTAATCTTATAAGCAAGACCATCCGAGCTACCATTTAATGGTGATAAGATAATCCAGTCGTCTACTGCAAGACCTGTTGAAACATCCACAGTAATTGTAGATTCACCTACAGCTGCCGGAGCTGCTACTGAAACTTTAACACGTGGGGCGGTTGGATCTGCAGTATAACCTGCTTGACCTAACGCATACATGATCGTGCGTGGGTTGTATTCGTAACCATTACCTGCAAAAGTCCAGTTGTCGCTAGTTAATACTTGAGCAACAGGTTCTTGACGAAGACCCTGATTTAAAGGTTGGTAAGTTTTATCATTGGTAACTGCCATGTTTTTGAATAAACCAAAGCTGTGTTTTTCTTCGGTTAAATCCATAGCGGAGCCCAATGGACCGATCATTAGGGTTGCTTCATTTAAAACGAAACCGTCGCCCAACGCTGTACCAAAATTTTGAACTGTCATGTTCTGCGTTCCTCAACAATTGTTATAACTATTAATAGTCTTGCCAAATTATAAACAAAAAGATTAGGCTTCACCACCTTTTTCATTCAAACGTTGAGGACTCAGCATAGTCACAGACACCGCTTTAAAAGACCTTGCATCGTTTCTGGTGATTGACATAGTTTCGAAGTCATCAGAATAAACTAATGTTCCAACTACACCGTTTCCGTTCTCTTTGTAAATATCAATAGCAGTTCGACAAGGTTTACGACGTGTCACATCAAGCATAAGCTCGTTCATGTACATCGTTTCTAGTCGGGTAAAGTTTACATCATTTACAACACTGAAACCCAACAACATTTCATGGTAATCACCATAGGTGTGACCATCTGCTGATAGAGTCCAGTCGGAAACAAAAATAATGTCACCTGCAGGTAATTTGGCAAAATCTGTGACACTGTCTAGGTTCATGACTGTTAGTGGGGGAACGTCATATTTTGCTGCCACTCGTAAAGCAACATCACCTAAATATTTTAATAGGCTGACATAAATATCACGATATTCATAGGATCTGGTTACGATTGCCATTACTATTTTACACCTAATAATTTTCTAGCCAATGGTATCATTATTTTGTTGAAATAATAACGCATATAAGGTTGGATCAACGCTCGTTGTTGTCTTTTCCCTTTTACGAAATAATACAGTTTGTTTTTGATTCGCTTATTTTTAACATTACCTGATAAAACATCAGTCATATTTTTAGCATTCGGGTTCTTTTGATGTTTTTTATCACCTAGTGTGATTGTGGCGATAAAATCCTCTGGAGACATTTGAGGACCTGTGCCGTCTAATTGACCCTGAACATACTTGGCAAAACCTCCGAAAACATTAAATTCAATTGCTCGACGCATTGAACCTAATCGACTTCTAGGCATTGTTGTGCCTGTTGCCTTGGTCGGATGGGCTGCAGTATATTTAACTGTAGGTACTTGAGACCATGTGTTGTATTCAAAATCATAACCTAATGCATTCTTACCCGTGTTTCTACCCTGAACTGGTATCGTTTTGAATAGTCGATCTTCTGGTTTTTGCATATTCAACTTACGAGAATCATATTCCCCAGTTTTTTCATTAAAAAATTGTTTATCTCGAAAAGTATTACCTGTTTTCGTGGCAAGCATAGCCGAATTAGTCTTAAATTGTCTACGTAGACCTCCTGATTTTGACCACATGTTTGCAGTCTCCATCTTGCCACGAAGTACCATTTTCTTTTTATATCGTAAATATTTTTTATTAAGTGGTCTCCATTCCTGACCACTTGGAATATAAGGTGCTAAAAAAGAAGGTGCTTTAGTATGTGTACCCATTACTGGGTATGCTCGAATACCTCCCGATTCTGCACCAACAGCCATTGATTTAAACACTTTTTTAGCTGCAGCATCCATAGCTGTAATAAATGGTCCAGACACATCCAGAACCTTTTTATCCATTTCTTGGTTAAATCTACCTTCAATGGTTAGCAGCATAGTGTCTACGCCAGTGAGGGTTACAGGAGGTTTCGCCATATTAAACGCTCCTATATTCAGCACGTGCCATAGTCAAACCATAATCTTCTTTCACCTGACGAATCAAGAATGGGCCAACAATGTCGGCTTCCATGATTGGGTCTGAACTATAAATAGTGGAAAATTGAGTCGGGTTTTTATCGTCGTTCGGTGCTCTGGCATCCCATAACACACTAATATTGATTGTGCCTAAAGTCACATATACAGATTTACCTGTGTCTAAGCCAGTGACTGGGTGTTTTTCTTTCACCTGTCGTTTCCATTCCAAGTCCATGTGTGTAGCTTCATATGCGCGATAAGTTCGGTCATCTCTGTAATTTAGAAAAGAACCCATAATATATGTTGCTTTTGAACGACCCACGTTTTGGATTTGCAAACCTTTTACTTCAAGAGTATTTCCTGCAGTCTCAATCATTCGAATAACTGAGTTATTGGAATAACGAATATCATCTGGTGGTTCGTGCACCAGTGCGAGAATACGCAAATTGGGTTTTCCTAAGATACGAAATGTCTCTTTAAATCGTTGTTTATTTACTAAAGGAATAGCCATTAAGCACCTCCTGTAGCAAAGTTATACATAGGAACGAATTGAAGAATAGCCACAGTATTCAAGGTTTCTTCTTCGATAAATTCACCTAGTTCGGCTAGAATATCGTCTCGCTTACCTTTCAAAGAATCAATCAAACTTTCCAAATCCCCTGCATCACCAAATCGGGTTACTTCACCGTTTTCTGTTGCTCGTTTTTTATCAATTCGAATAATTAGTGTTGGAGCCAAAGCTAGTGCTTCGGTTACAGCAATCAAGTCACCAAACAGCTTTGTAAGGTATGGATTACTTTGTCGAGCGTTATGGAAGTCATTTATAAAAACATTGTACAAAGCAAGATATTTGCCTTCGAGATCCATGTCTTTATCTTCAACTTCATAATGGGTCAAACCCAAGAAGTTTCGAACAGTTTCACCAGTTGCAGGAATATCCATTAGGTCGATCACACCGAAGTTTTCACGATACCGTAGAATCCCTGCAGCTGTTGGGATCGTCAACATAACAGATAAAATTTGAAGCTGACCTGGTAATACGTTTGGAGTATTTAGAGGTACATCCAATGTACTAGATTCAACCTTTGGAATAATTGTTGTTTCCGTAGTTAAACCAATTCGGGTTGTCAATTTACCATCTGCTGTTGGAACTGTATATTCAGCACCAACGACTACAGGAACGTTAAGAATATGAACATCGTTAGGTGCTAAATATTGCATTATTATTCCCCTGCTTTCTCAGCAGCTTCACCAGTGGTTTCAGCTTTTGGTGTTGCTTTTTTAGTTGTCTTTTTAGGTTCAACTACAGCTTCACCATCTTGTTCTGAGTTCAAAGCTTCAACAGTGAAACGAACCACATTGGCGTAGAAATCTTCCGCTGATTCTTTTGAATCGCGTTCGCGTGAAGCTAGAGTTTCACGGTATAGTTCTTCATACTGTTGAATAGTGATTCCATCTTTTAATTCTAAACCTTCAAGCTGAACTGCATAACCTAATGCCATTGCATTTCGAGCTTCAAGATCTACTTTATTTACTGCAGCATAATGAATACCACCAGTCATTACTTTGCCACAAATCATACGAGCAGTACCCGGTGTTGGGGTAATAAAGATTTTAGCCATTTTTTGATTCTCAATTGATGTGAATGGGTTGAAAAGATTATAGCAAATAAAAACCACCTATAAAGGTGGTTTTTATTAATCTTACTTAATCAGAGGATTAGGTCCAAGTAAGTAGTCGACGCGAATCACCGTAGGCTAATGTAAAGCCTGAGATGATTGTGTGAGTGTAAAGGATTGTTTGGCTGCGGATCGCACGTTCCATCTCATCAATTTGAGAGTTAGATTTGATCAAGCGTTCCAAAGTTTCGCCTTTACGGAAGCCTAAAATTTGATTCGGCTCGATTTGAGACGAAATCACAACGTTAAGGCTAAGGTTGATACCACGTGCAATTGACACATTCATTTGAGCCAATTGAGTACCAGAAGCTACGCCACCAAGACCTACAGCAGCATTACCTGTTGCATCAGTCACTGGGAACATGAATTGTAACTCAAGGATAGTATCCCAACCGATTACGATAGTGTCGATTGGACGACCTGCACGTGCACAGCTGATTAACCATTTAATGAAACCTTCTGCACGTTGGCGTAAAGGTGTTGCTGATTTACCGTCGATTGTGTCAAGGCTGTCTTGCTTGATCGCACCGTTGTTTGAGTTTGGATCAGTAGATTCACCATTGATAAGTGTTTCTACAGCGATCAAATGCTCAGTTTGGCTACGTTCGAATGCAATACGGTTTGCGTATGGCACAAGAATATCAGGAGTCATGTTTTCGATGAACTCATATGAAACCTCAATACCGTGGCCGGTTTTGAAGAATTTCACATTGCTTGTACCTGCTTTCAAAGTACGAACCGGGATGTTCGCGCCTTCTGCGATACGGTGAGTTGCGTAAGAATCATTAGATTCTTTATCGTACACAATCTCTTTTTGAAGTACGCTTGATTTAACCATACGTGTTTGTAGGATTAAGTCTTCAACACGTTCAACAATCGCTGTGTTCTGTTGAGCACGAAGCAAGTTGTTTACAAGTGATGGAAGCAATACTTTCAAACCTTCATTCGTCATGAATGAAGTAGAAGAAGCTGCGAATGCTGCAATTGCTGCATCATCTTTAAGGTTCAGTGGAACACCTAAAGCATGGAATAATGCTTCATTACCGTTCAGACCTGCGATTGGCGACTCAACCATTTGATGAAGCGTTGCATCAAGGCCATAACCGATGCTGTTTGCATCTTGCAAAAGAAGCATGGCATTTTCACGTGCCGTACCTTTATCACTGTTCATCAATTTGGCTACAACGTCTGCAGCCGGAAGACGTTTACCGCCAGTGAAGAATTTTAAATTAGAAGCTGTCATAAGAACCTCTACCCCTTAAAGTTTGATAACGCCAACGAAACCTTCGTCAGACGCAGGTTCGGACACAAAGAAACGCAAATCAGTAGAAGCAACACCTGCTGCCACTAAACCTGCAGTTGCACCAGGTTTGACAGTGTCGCCTACTTTGAACACTTCACCTTTAGCACATGCCAAGCGGAAACCACCGGACATAAGTACGTTGACGATGATGCTGCCGTTCATTTCGATTTCAACTGTTTCGATACGACCTAAGATCGGTTCATCTGCTTCTGCAAGTTTCACAAGGTTTGCATCACCTGCGAGAACAACAGTTGCAGCTTTACCTACGTCAGCTTCTGTAATACCTTGACCCACAAATGTGAAACGACTTTCACGGAATGGGATACCAGTAGTTGTTACTTTATAATTTGCCATTAGTAATCACCTCGCAAATTAGCGGTTTACTTTGAAATAGCTTGTATCCAAGCCATTTACTGAATTTGCAAGATTGGCTTCTGGCTTGTCACCTTCTGCTCCATCTGTGCCTACACCTTTACCTTTATCACCTGCACCAGTGGTGGCAGCAGCTAATTGAGCAGTAAGTTGTGTGATTTTTTCATTTGCTTCATTAAGCTGAGTATCTACGGCTGCTTTAGCAGTTTCTGCAGCTTCTTTCGCTTGTTCAGCAGCAGCAAATTTAGCTTCTGCATCAATTCGTGCTTGTTCACTAGCAGCAAATTTAGCTTCCGCTGAGTCTACCTTACCTTGAGCGACGACAAGAGCGTCGTATTTCTCAAGAGATAATGTAATTTCAGTCATTTTATTATTCCCATTGCCTTGATCAGTTGGAACATTCCCATCAAAAACAGGATTGTTATCACCGTCCTGTAATGTAACTAGCAGAAGTTTATCATCATCTGCGTGGGCTGCCAAATTAATTTCACCACTTTGTGTGGCTAAACGCAATTCTTTTTCGGACAAAATATGGGCGCGAGTTACGGCTCCACGTGTGACTGCACTTGTTTCTTTCCAAGAACCGAGTGAAGCGAGTTTCAAATGGTTTCCACCTACACCCCATTGATGCCCTTCCGAACATAAAGGTCTATAATTTTTACCAGCCCAAAGACGACGTTTACTGTCTTCACTAGCTAAGAAATCATAACCACATGCTGAACATTGTAGACTTGATGGGGCAGAACCAGTTGAGATTTCGGCAATCGTACCATTTTCTAATTTGTTGACTAAATCTGGCTCACTTTTCTGATCCACATAAAACAAGATATGTAAATCATGTTCTTCTTCTGATACAGAAGAAGTAAAAGTAGCTGAATCAAAAATTCGCCCTACTGGTAAACTACCGTGTTGGTCATGTAATTTAATGATCGGTACAAACTCACCATTCTGAACTTTGGTAGCCATACCTTCTAAGTACGCTTTTGTCATTCGAGAATTGTTGTACATACCACCTGCGTTTTTAATCGGCAGCGTATCGTTCGCAAGACCTTCAAAAACAGCAAGAGTGCTTAGGTCGAATTTCGACCCGAGCAACGCTTGTAGTTTCTGCTTGACTCTTGAATTTTTCTCTGGGTCAATTCGAAACATAATTATTCTCTACTTCACTGAGTTGCTTTTGGCAGACTTATCACTTGATCGTGTCTGTGCTCGTTGTCGAGAGTTCGGTTGATCTTTCTGCGGTGTATTGGTCGTTGCAGTTGAAGCATCCCCTTCATTACTTGCTTTTGGATTATCAAATCCTGTGCCAGATAAGTCGGGAGCCGAACTTGGTTTAGGTCGATTATACATTTGCCAATGATACTCGTCATCTGTAATTAAACCATCTGAAAGATCTTTACGCAAACGTGATTGACGCTGAACAAGTGCAGGTTCTAATTCATTTGGGGGTCGCATTTCAGGCTTATCGAAATAGACTTCCACGTATGATGTTGATCCTGATAGACGTAAGGCAAAAGTCAATAAGTTTGACCAAAGTGCGCCTAATGGTTCATTGATTTCTGCAGCTTGCATACTAAAAATTTGAGCTTCTACGGATGCTGTATTTACACCAGATTCACCTCGACCTAGTACAGTTGCTACAGACTTCAACGCTGCCTGATTTTGAGCATTCAATACTTCAATCACTGGGCGAATATCAATACCAACTGATCCGTTTGGTGTATTTAAAGTTTTAACCTCAACCGAATCGGTGTGAACCACAGGTTGGTCGGCACGAATTTGTGAGAAACTTGCCGTGATTGTGGCGATCTGTCTACGTACATAATCATCACGTTTTTTCGGATCTCGTTTATGTTCATCAGGCAAATGTTTTGTTAAGGTTTCTTCCAAGACATTAATATCCATTCGTGGATAACCTGTCACCTGCATGATGTTATACAAATCATTAATAATTTGTAGTCGCGCATAAACAGTATTAATTACCGAAATGAACATACTTTTAGAATAAGGTGAACCAGGGTCTTGGCGGTGTGATGAGTAGAAGAAAGTTGGAATATTTAAGTCAACCTCATCACTATCAACCTTTTGAACAGGTGTGAGGAAACCATTCTGTTTTTCGTACCACTCTAAAGTGCCTGTATCGATGTTTCGAATATCGAGCAAACCATAGGCTTGGTCCAACACCATTTCTGCAGAAACAGCACCACGCTTTAGCAACATATATCGAAATGCTTGATTTCGAGTTTTAATTGTTCGGTCTGGTGTAAATCCTGCTTGATAATCCACAGGGTAGGAAATCTGCACAAGCAATTGACTAATTTTATCAATTGCATCTGTATCAATTTCACCCTCTGGTGTTCGCGCAATATATCGCATCGGGGTATTACTTAAAGTTAAATACGCACCGACTGCAGCACCCACATCTGGGTCATACTGCATTAAAGTTTGAATAAGATCATTGTCTTCTTCGGTTGTTCGTTCTGACAACAAATCCCGAAGATGCATATTTGTCTCGGGTGCACCAATTGCCTGATCAGACTGTTGAGGGTTATACGTTGGGCTTAAAGCCTTACCCCCCATCTGGGCGTTGGTGGGCAAGACCAGTTGACCGATCTTTCCCCATACGTCTAGTCCAGCCATATTACTTTCGTCCGATTAATGTTAATGAATTACTAGGCACTAAAAAGTTATCCATGCCACCTAAAAAGATAGTTGAATTATAACCTTGATCGTCTAAAAAGCTACAACCATTATAGTATTGAATAACTGCTTGGTAGAGATAACTTAACGAGTGGAAATAGTGGTCATTCTTATCTTTTTTAACCCACATCGGTACTTTTTCTGTACCGCTGTTGTCGCTCTTGAGTTCACGAACCATTGCGCGTAAGTGTTGAATGATTGTGTCTTTCTGACTGCCATAGCCTGAAAATTCCACAAAACCACTTCGGACAGCACTTGCTAATCTGTCTAAATGCATAGTTCGATGTGCAGCAACATATGAAAGATTACCATATTCATCTGTTTTTGGCGTTAGCATTTGACCGCCACTCGTTAATTCATACTGCATCGGCATGATAACCTTATTAGAGTTATCACGCACCGATTCCGATGTGGTGATTAGCGGTAATCGGTCAATGAAACCCATCTTAATATTAAACTTAGAAAAATAAAAAGGTAGTCGCGCTTCCAATTCTTCTGCTTTCACTGTTTCAAATAAGACAGTCTTCACATTGGTCATTGATGAAGCAAACCCGATGGTGACGTGGCAGATTTTACCCATGTCGATTCCGATGAAGAATGGGTCTTGAATGCTGTGGTCAAATATAGGGTCAAAATTGGGTGTGAATAAAGTCCGTAATAAGCTTTCAGACAAACGTTCATCTGAGCTTTCATGAGTTTTACCCAAAACAGTGTTTTGGAAACCTTTCATGTTGTCACCACGGATGTATTTCATCAGTGTGTTGAATACGTAAGCAGCATCCAAATTGCGAGTAGAGAATGGACTAATACGATAACCACGACTGTTACTGCGGTGGGGGTGTCGGGGAACCCACGCATGATTTTCTTCATCTCCGTATGTGACTTGCTTACCACATTTACAACAAATAGAGCGAGCATCCAGAGTATTGATTCCATATTTATCCAACCATTGAGGTTCGAATTTACTTAAATCATCTGGTGCTTCTGCAGGTAGCCCCGGAATATAAATGAATTTAGTTGTAAATTCGGGTAGTTGATAGAAACCACAGTGTGGGCACTTGAACATATATTCATGTTGGTCCGAAGTCTCGTATAAGGCATCAATCCCAATGCCTTGGAAAGTCGGTGTAGAATAGTTGTGGTTGATTTTTACATCTGAACCCTGCAGTCGAGAGTTGAACAAAGCAATAATTTGGGGATCTGATAAGTCAATCTCATCATTAAAGACTACGTCTGCAGGTTGTGACGTTGCTGCTTTCTCATTGGCAGGGAACATCAACATCTGTGAGTTGTTGATTTCAGTAATCTCAATCGACCGGATTGGTTTTTTACCTGCAGCGTTCAACCCATGGAATACTGAATCCTGTGTCAGTAGTGGTAACACACGGTTTTGGAATACGCGCTTACGCATGTTCTCATCGGGCATGGTGTAAATTAAATTTCGGTGTGGGTTACGCGACACGTAGGCTAGTGCTTTTCGTAGCTGCACCTCCGTTAAACCGACCTGACTTGGCTTAATACAATGAAGTTCCTGAGACATATCATTGATGATTGCCTTTTGGAAAGGATAACGGTCACACGTGAAGGGTATCCCTTGGATAGTGGTGTTTTGATTAATCCAGTCGTAGTAACTGATAGGATTGACCAATTCCTGCACATAGGAAGTCATCCGTTCTTTGAAACTGCCTTTATTCATTTGCATAAACCTTATTTCTGACTGAGCACAGTATAAACACAAAACACCTATTTTGGGTATTTTGACACCTTTTTAAAAACTTGAAATTTGATTCCTAAAAGAGTTATCAACTTTTTTAATCGGTTTTTCAAATCCTAGTCTCTATCTCTTTGATTTTAAATAAATAAAAAACTCATATTTTTATATAAGTTTTTCTACTTATCTATATAACCGTAACCTGTTGATTTTTACGTCTTGTGCTTCATGTTCCCTGTTCTATAATCAACTTCATTACGCAATATATCAGCGGAAAAGACATGACAGACCAATATCCTAAGATCACACAGGAAGCACTTGAAGCTTCCATTGTTGTTTTAATGGGCAACATGCAAGACCCAGAGTACCTTAATGGTTCACCATATAGTGCCTTAATGAAGGCAAAAATCAAAACACTTACAGACAAATTTAAAAATATGCTTGATGCCGGAGAGCTCAACACGTCTGGAAACCCAGAGGGTGATTTAAATCATGATCTGGAAAATGCGGACATAAAGCGTCAGTTTTCAGATTTGAATGAAGCAATTGAAACTCGCTCAGAAGAATATCGTGACCGCTACGGTATTCTTGTTCGTTTAGAGAAAATCGTTCGCAATATGGAACGAATGTCAACAAAAGGCAGTAGTGATACTGTAAAAATGTCAGCAATGACCAAGTTTTTGGACTTTCAACAAGAGCAGGTGGATGTATTGTTGAAGCTGACCAATGTTGAAAAAGCTCAAAAAATTGAAGCAATCACTCGTCGTTTCTTCCAAGAAATTAAAAAGACTGAGTCTTTAACTAAAATTGCTGATCGTTACCTTGCCCTATTGAATGATTTGGACTAAGACATGATTAATATCTTCCGCGACTATGCTCCGCTGTACTTTGCCAAAGGTATGTCGGTTATTCCACTCAAGGAAAAGTCAAAAATTCCTGTGATGAATGCTTGGTCTGATTTCTCTGACCACCCTGTTCCAGAGGAAATTCAAAAGCAATGGTTGCAACTTCCTGCGAACCACAACATTGGTTTGGTTTTAGGAAAGCAATCAAATGTTGGTGTTCTCGATATTGACTATGCCGATGATCGTTTGATCGAACGAATCCTATCAATCCTACCACCAGGTTTTGATACGTGGAAACGTGTCGGTAAAAAAGGCATGGTGTTGGCCTTTAAATTTAACCCGAAAGTGCCACGTGCGTTTAAATTGATCTCGCCCGAGCACGGTACGTTGGTTGAATATTTGTGTACTGGTCAGCAAGTGGTATTGCCACCGTCTATTCACCCAGATACGCAAAAAGCATATACATCCAATTCAAATCTTTGGGAAGTAGTCGACGACTTGGTCATGATTCCTGACGATCTTGAACAGCAGCTGCGTAATTTGATTGAACTGGAAGGGATTAGTTTAAGTAACAAAGGCATGGGTTCACTTGTTGAATTTGTACCTGCAGGTTTCCGCGACAGTTCAATTACTCAGAAATGTGGCTTACTGGCTCACGAAGTTGTGGAAGGTAAAATTACATTGAAGCAAGCCGTTGAAATGCTTCACGCAATCAACGACGGCTTCACTGAGCAGGTTGAAGGCGATCCAATGGATATGGACAAACACGTTCGTAACCTGATCAAATTTATTCGCCAAACATTGAACAAACGTAAAGTCGCATTACCTCATGACTGGGCAGAGGGTTTATCTCCTGATCAGAAGGAAGCATTCAAGTTAGATGATATTCAAGCTGAATGGTCCTATGAGCAAATCCTCAAACACTACAATGAGGAAGCGGATAATACACCAGAGGAAGAAGCAATCAATCTGGTTGATGACATGCTGTTGAAAGCTGCTCAGATCAAAAAACAAGATCGTGTGCGCGAGACATTTCTATTGTCGAAAATCGTGCAAAAGTCTGGATTACCAATCAAGGTCGGAGATCTTCGAAGCAAAGTCCAGTCTATGCGTAATGACCTTAAATCAAGCACTTCCGTCGGTGGTGATGATGAAGGTAATGGTGCGACAGAGATCACACTAAATACGCATACTGAGGTGGCTTTGGCAGTAAAAGACCTATTAAATGGTATGCACCCAATCTGTGTTGAAGCAGGTTTGGTTTATAAATTTATGGGTTCACATTGGGTCGCTTACCCACCTGAACAAGTGAAACAGTTCATTGCTTTGAACTTTACTCACTTGGATATTATGAAACGTAACTCGGATATTGATGGTGTGTATAAGCAGCTACTCATTTTATGTGATAACGAGTTGAACCAGAACCAGATTGCTTTCGTTAATGTTGCCAACGGTATGGTGCTTGAAAATCAAAGCAACAAACTATTGACAAAACCAGAGACGCTTGAACATGAACTTCAACGTATTCGTGAGGGTATTTTGAATCACCCAAGTGCTCAAATGGGTATGTGGAGTAATGAGGAAATCAAAGCAGCACAGGAAAATGCGGTAAAACGCTTCGTGGATGGTATGGCAGCACCATTAAATTTCACAACACATCAACGTGAATTTGGTGCAACGTATGTTCTACCTTATCGCTATATTCCTGAAAAAGCAGGTGATATGCCTTTATTCAACAAATTTTTGACGGATAGTTGGGGCCATCACCAAGATTTTGAGGATATGAAACGCGCACTTCAAGAAGCACTTTATGTCAGCTTTATGGGTCGCGCAACCAAGTATCAACGTGCTTTTTTACTCTTTGGCTTGGCTCGTACAGGTAAATCAGTGCTGCTTGAAATCATCGGATCATTGTTTCCTGACGATGCAAAAGCATCAATCAGCTTTGATAAGATGAGTGAAAACCGTTTGCTTGTCAGCTTAAATCGCAAGAATATCAATATCGTAGGGGAACTTTCAGAACGTAAACGTATTGAAGGTGATGTATTTAAATCTGTGGTGGATGGTTCACCAACCTCTGTGTACCAACTTTATCGTGAGTCGTTCATGATGAAGCCAACGTGCGCACACTGGGCTGCGTCAAATCACTTGCCAAAGACCATGGATACTTCAGAAGGGTTCACACGTCGTTGGTTGTTTTTCCATTTTGACCGCCAAGTACCTGTTGAAGCTGTAGATGTTGATTTGGCTAAAAAGATTATCAGCCAAGAGCGTGAAGCTATTTTCGCTTGGGCTCTACAAGCAGGTCAGCGTTTGGCAAAAAATGGCGGTTACACTTTACCACGTTCGCATAAAAAACTTATGGCAACTTTGGCATTCCAGACGAATCCAACGTTGTATTTCCTAGAAAAAGACAACAGCATTGAAATTAAATCGAAAATGCCTGAGTCAAAAAGAGGGGAACTTTACGAATGTACTGAGTTAGATCTGCATTTGCAGTTCCGACAGTTCCTTCGTTTGGGTATTGGTAGTCGTCGTAATATTGAAATGCAAGAGTTCCGTTCAATGTTGGATGAAATTATTAAATCACGTGGTATTGAGCGTTTCAGCAAACAAGGGGACATTAACCAATGGTATCGTGGAATACGTATCAAAAATGCGCTGACGATGTAAATCGTCAGCAATTTAAATCAGAATCTAAATCTGAATCTGAATCTAAATCTAAGTCTAAATTTATGAATCTATTTGATGAGGTAAAAGCTATGAATAAAAAACCAGTAGGTCCGACCAAAGGTGAATGGTGGTTCTTAGCATGGGGTCTAGTTATCGGTGCAACCTTAATGGGTTCAATGCTTACACTTATGCAAGTGATTGGAGGATAATTATGTTTAACTATGCAAATTTTGATTACGCACTCTTTGCCATGCTTATTAAATCCTGTGTTTTACAGGCCAAAAATGTCTGTGAAACCATTGAGGATAGTGGGACTGCAAACAATGACATGGTTCTCTTGTCTAATTTAAAAAATAAGCGTGAAGATGCTTTTGAGCAACACGGTTTGGATTTAATTAAAGGTGAACCGGGTTATTTTTATTTGAATGAACAATTAGGTCAAGCACATCGTAATGTTGAGTTTTGCTTAATGGTTTCCGAATTATTAAGACAGAAAGGTGTTACTTCTTCTGTTGTCAAAGTGAGAGATTAACCATCATGTCGAAATCAAAACCTTTGTCGAAATCAAAACCTTTGTCTAAGTTAGATATACCTGAACATCTTGTCGCTGCAGTTGTTTCCGATCTGGAAATTGATTGGGCCAGTGTGGATAAAAAGTATGATTATATCCTGCAGTCAGCAACCATGATTGCTATGTGCACACATAATCCTGTCAAGTATGATTCTACGACTGGTGCTGTGGTTGGCCTACATAATCCTGACGACCTCTATGCTTTACCAGGTTATGAGATTGCTCAAGCTTTTCGACCGCCTGTTGTTGGCTTTGAGGGTAGGTTAAGTCCTCCGGTTGTGGTTTTTAAACGTCCTGAATCTATTGTGGCTCCCGATGGTGGGGATGTTGAGATTATGACTGAATCGGTGTCCTGATTAGCAATTTATTAATGTTTTGAAAATAACTCAGCTTCGGCTGAGTTTTTTACGTCTAAGTATTTGATTTTGTTTGTGACACGTTTTTAATTAGACTATATTTTTCCGCCTTTTCAAAAATATATCTTGTTGTATTTATTGAATTTAATTTTCCTCGTTTTTACCCTTATTAAAAGTTTGTCCTTTAAAGGTTTGTGTTGTTTAAGTCAAGGTTTATCTTCTGGTCGAACCTCCGAAGCTGATTCATACCTAGACCTAGACCTAGACCTAGACCTAGACCTAGACAAAGACCTATGAAGTGACCTATGCCGTGACTGTGACTGTGACAAAGACCTAGATTTAAATATTTTTAGACTCAGACCTAGACCCATGGTGTGACAAAGACCTTCACACAGAAAATGACTAAAAATTTTTTGCGGAAGGTGTGGTACACAGGCAATCTCACTTACTTTTAGTAAGGGCAAAAAGCTCCCTACCCTATAGGTATCTTGTGTTGTAAGTCATTGATTTTGCTCAAGAATAAAAAAAAGTGAAAAAAAAGTGAAAAAAAATACCACACTCATTTTAGGGGGATATAATGAACACATAGAAAGGAAAAAGGAAAAAAGTACAGTCTGAATGCGTTACAAGTGGATAGCTTGCCATAGGCACGCCCTACTTGCAACACTAAGTTTTAATCGGAAATCTCGATTATTACACGGACTGACTCACCCTAAATTTCTATGGGTCTAGTGATGAGCTAGATTCTCACTCAAGCCAAGGTCTAGGCTATAACATTGACCTAGCAGAATTGATTTATTCATTCGGCAAAATCCCTGAAATCGGGATGAAAAGACCTTAGTTGAAACAAAATTGTACTAGTTTTATCACGTCTACAGACATTCGGATAAATACAAAATACAAGTTGATAAGGCAAGCGGAAATTGGGAAATATTACGTAATGCTAACGACATTAACGGATTGCACTCCCTAAAGCTAAGTTGATCTAGCGATAAATAAAAAAACAGGTCAAACGTATTTTAACGAAATGCGCATGGTATCGGATCAAGTGATCATATAACAGACAGAAGTGTTATAGCAGATACAAAAAAAAGATAGGTTTATAATATCCGACTTGCTTAATCAATCCAAAATACTGTTTTATCAACGTTTTAAAAATAGCCAGTTTATACCGCATTCGCTATAGACTGGCATCTAACCTTTAAGGAATATCACCATGTTAAAATTTACTCGAAATAATGCGACATTCAACGTTGCCAACGCTTCACTTGCTTCTCAAGCGTTACCATTCATTCAAGCCATTGAAAATATTGGTAAAAATGCAAGTGTTTTAAAGAACATTGTAAAAGCTGTTAAGTCAAGCAAATCGAATGCAACATATGACTTTTTTGTTAATGATGGTTTGGAAGATGCAGTGACAAAAATGGCTTTAAACTTGACTACTCAAGAAAAAGCATTAAAAGCTTGCAAGTATGATAATTTGCACCAATACCAACTTGAGTTTAAAAAATGGGCAAAATTGCCGAACGCTGAAATGACGCAAGAAAATAAGGATAATGTAAAGCGTATCATTGCCAAGGCTCAAATCTTGCGTGACGGTGTATTTTCTAAATATGTCCACGGTCAAATAAGTTTAAACGACTTAAAAATCGCTTTTGATTTGACATCAAAGCCGACTGACAAAGTAGTCGAACCTGAAACAATTTCAGGAAGTGAGCCGAGCGAAAAAATCGAATCACCAAAAGAGCTTGATTTATCGGCTTTAACTGCAACTTTGAATAACCTTGACCTTGACCAAGCTCGCTTGATGATGGAAGTTTTACAAGGACGCATCACGGCCCTAGAATCGGACAAGGTTGCAAAAGTGGCATGATCCAGACCCAGACTAAAACTAGACTGAGACCCAGAAAAATCTGGGTCTCAGACTGAAACCCAGACTGAAACCCAGACACGGTATATAAACAAAAAATAATCACGCCAAGCCGTGGTTATTTTTTGTTTGTGTAAGGTGCGCCAAATAGGGACTTTCACAGTTTTGTAATTTGCTTAATCGCAAATTTTCGTTAAATTCAAAAGTTGAGATAAGATTATGTTCGTAAATACTAACCTTAAAAAATTGGTAATTCCTACGATTCCGCAGGAATTATTACGCCTAGAAAAAGCAGCGGATAAATACAAAATTTCAGACATTTACCACCAAAATGTTCAAAAGTATGCTTCTTTTGAAGACAAGATTGATTCCTGTAAAATTGCGTGTGCCATTGTTCGCATGGGTCATTTTGTGAACGTCCTAAGATATGCGTCAATCCACACGGACGCTCAGCTTTGGGGTGCTAAGGTTGAGCAAATGTACCTTGATTTGATTAAGTTAGAAGCACGTCTATCAGGTACACCAAACGCTTTGAATCAAGCAGGGATGATGTTGGCTGAAATTCGCCAACGACAATGTCAAGAATTGGTGAAGTTATTTGACCAGTTGCGTCTAAATATTATTGATGCAGGGTACACGTATCATCCAGAAATCTGAGCCTAGACTGGTCTCAGACTGAGACTAAAATCCAGACTGAGACCTAAATATAAGTACATATATAGCCGCAAATACAGACACAGACCTAGACCTAGACCATGTTTTACGCCGTGGCCTGGGTCTTTTCACATACAAGGAATACCAAAATGTCAATGATTGAAGCAATCAAAACCAAAATTAATAACCACCAAGTTCCTGCTCTTGACCAAGTTTGGGGCACAGTTTCCTATCGTCCGATGGGTTTTAATGGGTTAATTATTGGTTTTGACAGCCATATTAAGGAATTGAGTCGAGTAAAAGTTGGGACTGCGTTCAAACTTTGTTCGGGAAAACCAATTGTAAAGTACCGTTTGATCGTTGAAAGCGAACAAGGAAAGGTCAAGTTCAATTGGAAAGATGGAGTCAAACCAAGTGACTGGTTAAAAATTGAGCGTGATTTGTTGATGTGACGGTTGATGTGGTGGTTATTTGGGAATTTGTTGAGAATTGTTGAGAAACATTCTCAGTCCCAATCGAGTTATGTCTTTTATGACGATTCCCAATTGAGTTACAGGACTGATTTTATTGAAGTTTTACCATGTTGGGTTGGCTGAATTGACAGAGGAAAAGACCGAGACATTGACCATTTTGGTTGTTTTGGACGTTTTTAAATGCGAAAACGTCTCAAATGAAAGATTTTTGCAGTTACCAGAAGTTGTTATTTTTCAATGCTGTAACTCAATTGGAACTAAAATTTAAATTTATTTGTTTGTGTGCGAAGAAAAGTAAATGTAACAAAATATAACAGAACACTTTTTACTACACACAGAAGGAAAATTTTAAAATTATTTCCGCTAGAGTTACAGGACTGATTTATAACGATTTCTTGTTTTGCGAAAATCTAATAAAACTGCGAAATTGGTCAAAATCTCGGATTTTTCATAGCATTAGTAAGCGTCAAAATCTCATTATTTTTCGCTGATTTTTCTACTATAACCGTTATTTTATCCGCCCTGATCGTTAATTTCTCCGACATAACCGAAAAAAAATGAAATTTTAGCGTTTTTCACCGTTATTTTCTCTAAAGTAACCTTGTTTTTTATCACTTTTAGCTAAAATTAGCAGGTTCTTGTCTTTAGTTTGCGTTTCTGTTACATTCATCAGCAACGCAAATTAAAACCTCAAGGTCTCCGTCTCAGACGAGATCTTTTCTCATTCCCAACTGAGTTACAGTTTAAGTTCAGGTTTCAGTTTAGGTTTGAGTCTGATTCCCTGTTTAGATTTCAGTTCGGGTTTCAGTCTGAGTTTCAGTTTGCGTTTGAACTTCAATCCCAACCATCGGAGAGATCCATGCTAAAGCAGACAAAACTACCAACGTTAGAGTTTTACCGTAAATCTTTAGAGTCGGGCCAAGCTTTAATCCCTGAAACGAAAGGGCGACTGCTTGAGGGTATGCCAAAAGCGCAACATCCGATCTATCAAGCGTGGCGTAGAATGATGACGATGAAATCACGTGTACCAGTTCAACCCTTACTGCAGGATTTCGAACCCTATTACCTATGGGTACGAGAGTCTATTGGTTCAGTGTCTCTAACCCTAGAACGTAAAATCAAAGTAATCACGTTGGACAAATCCTCTGGTTATCAAACCAACAATTGCCGAATCTTGGTAATGTCCAAAAATAAAGAGGGTGCATACTACGACCCACATACCCAGTTGAATAATTACCAACAAATTAAATTTGCTGAGATGTTCACTAAGGGATTATCAGCAAAATTCATGGCTGAAACATTAGGTGTACCACAACACAAAATGAACCGCATTCTGGCTTATTACAAATCTGAGCAAGAACGCAAAGCAAATGAGCAATAACAGCTTCAAAAACACCTAGAAGCTACCCTAGTACCACCTAACCCATAAAAACGCCACACAGAGCAAATTAGACGCACTGTGTGGCATTTTTATAACCTATTTTATCCACCATAGCTTGTGAGTAAAACCAAGATGCTATTATTTGAAGAAGCTAACAGTAAATTATCGAATTACCGCACACCAATCCTTGTCCGAATTATGGCTACCCTAAGTCTGGCTGCGTTCATCTACATAACCTTAATCTTGGTTATGCTCATAACCAAAGGTCAGTACATGGACGTACTACAGCAACAACTTTTGAAAAAGCAAATGTTGGTCGCTTGTGTATCAGGCATAACAATGAGTGTTTTAACATTGATGCTCGACCATCTGGCATTCCGTAAATACGCAATCAAAGGTAAAAAATAATGACAAAGCAAAGCAAATTTTTAAGTCAAGAAACAACGACTGAACTCCGCATCACATTAGGTGAAAACTCGAAATTAGAGTTGCACACATATGATGCGACCAAGAACTGTGTCTTGTACTTCAACATGGGCTTCGTCCCAAATCCTGGGCGCGTATTAACTGAATCTGAGGTTAATCATATTCAGACCAAGCTCAAGGAATTGGGCGTGGACTACGTCAATATCGACTCAACTGGTTTTGCTGAGTTTGACGGCTCGAACTGTGTCCGTGACGTGTTGTGTTTCGGGGACATTTTCGGTGTACACGGACTGGTCATTTTCTATGATGAGACCTTGCAAAAATGGTTGACTGAGCCTGTTTCTGTGGCCCATTTAATGCGGGTTCACCAGAAAATGAATATGGCCTTAAATCAGCAATTTAACCCTATGAAATCAAAATTTATTTGATGGGAGTGAATAACATGGAAATCGTAATTGGGCGAATTTGCCCCGACAACAGTGGTTTTATGGAATTTGTCGCTCAAGTGTATGAACCTTTCGAAGTTATGCGCTTTGAAAATTGTAAGGCTGCCTTGTTGTATTTAAGTTTAAGTGGCGCATTGCAAGGTCTCAGCGTGGATCAACGTAAAGAGCGATTCAAATTCATGGATGCTAAACACGTCTTGGAAAATATCACCCAAGATGGTTTTTTAATCGACTGGAATGAATCTATGTTTATAGATTATGAAGTTGGGAGTGACTAAAATGTCAAATGAATCAACAGCTTATGAATCACAAAACGCACAAAACGCACAAAGCACACAAAAATCACAAAGCAATAAACCTTCAACCCATCAATTTGTAATTTGTGCAATCAACATTGAAACCGCAACGAATCGCAAGTTTTTGCAAGCCTTTACCAATAAAGATTGCGAACCTTTGCGCTTTGACTCAGTCAACGACTGTGTCTTGTACTTGGCAAAGATTGGTGCAACGTCTGCCGAAATTGATGCAGGGCCATTCAAGTTCGTGAACTTTTACCATGTGCTCAAGCATGGCGATCAAACAGGTCGAATCTTTGACTATGACGACTCTTGGTTTCTGCCACGCACCGACTTTGATTCGAAAATTGTGGAGAAATCCATAGTTCGTATGAATATGTTTAATGATCCCTATTACGCCCCATACTGTGGCAATGATCGTTGCTTCAACCGAGCACCATTTGATAAGACTTTCAAGCAATTCCGCTGCCACTCATGCGGTTGGCTCAGTGATTTCCCTTATGCGGTAATCTTAAAATATGGTCAAGTCTGGGCTATGCCTTGGGCTTTGGAACAGGATAATTAATAGGACAATTAACATGAAAGTTATTATGTCAGTAGACAGCATGTTTACAATCGAATTAACCGAAGAACTTGAAGCCGAGTTTTCCAAACCTGATTTCGACATTAATAAATTGAGTCCAAAACTTTGGGTTGAACTTGGAAATTTAACAGGTCGAATGTTTGTAGAAACTTTCTACGACACAGGTGACATTGAATATCAATTCGAAGAAATATTAAAGGACAATTAACATGCATCAAGTAAAGAAAATTTTAGAAGTTCCGCAGAATCACCCGATTCTGCAAGCAATCAAATTAAACCATTTGGTTGCACAACTAACCCACGAAAAGTTTGTACCAGACGTGGAGAACATAATCGCTCACTACAATGAGCAATATCCGAAAGAAAGTGATATTTACCTACACGATTTCTCGGATGATTTCTTCACTCAGTTAGATGATATACACGGTGCAAAATATTTCCGTGTGATTGAACTGACCGAACCATTAACATTGGAAAAGGCATTCACCTACCGTGGTGTTTATATTCAAACCATCGACAGAAAAATGGTCGACGGTTACTCTGAACAAGATTTTGAATTTCCTCATAAGTACAACGATCCAATTTTGGATGCCCCTGTACCTGCGTTTTGTTTTGAAACAGATTCTCGGGAGTACATCCTTTCTGCCAAAGCCCACCTGATTTATGATTCCCGAGAAAAATTGTACAAACTCCAAGATTTACTGACAGGTGAATATGTTTTATTCCGCTTGGGTTATTACCAAGATGTGCCACCTCAATGGTTTGATCAAAATTTAGATAAAAAGTATTAGGAGAAAACTATGTCTATTTGGTTCGAAGCAGTAGTACACCTAAACCCAAAACATTTGAATCCAAAGATGAATCCAATAGAGGGTTTAAAGAAAGTATTCAAAAAACATGGGAAGGACTTTAACGAACCATATGCTGAAGCAACAATGGTTTCTGAGGGTCTTAGCAGTATTCGGATTAGTATTTGTAACCCCGATAGTTATACGGAAACCATACATAAGGCATTAACCGAAATTGTTGATAAATTAGTGTTTGTTCATTATGTGCAGATAGAGAGCCACTACTATAGTTAAGGAGAAACCCATGTCCAAATACGAAGTGGTTTGTATTGATTGCAATTTATCTATCCACACCACTCGTCAGGGCTTTTATGAAGCCAAGAAGAAAGGGCGATACCGTTGCAGACCGTGCACAGATAAAGCCAAAGTGAAACCAAATACAAACCATGTGGCTAAGAACGTGTACGCCACAGCCAGAGCGAAGATTACCAACCCATTTAATGATCAATATCATTTCTACGGAGGTGCAGGTATAAAAATGCACCCTGCATGGTTTGAAGATCGACGCGAATTTTATAAATGGTGCGACCAAAACGGTTACGAAAAAGGTGATCGAGTTATCAGACTGGACTCAAAAGGTGATTTCTGCCCAGATAATTGTCGCGTTAGAAAGAAATTAAAAAAGGAAAATGAAAATGTCAAATGAAATTATTGTCGAAGTTGAATGTGAAATCTTACGAGACACCAAGCTTGGCGTTTATGGGCTGCAAGAGGATCTGCAGAACAAAATCATCAACACAGGCAAGCCAGTGTCTGAGATAGTTGAAGATTTTCGCAAAAAGATGGGTGTATTAAACGATTCAGATGTGTACGAATCAAACATTGACGAATTTATTTGCAACCTCAACAACAATGACAGCAATCATTACTACTTGGTGTTGCGTGAACCAACTGAAATTAAGGAATCTGCTGTGAATACTCTACCGCCTAAATCAATCACTCAAAATTATGTTTTTGTGATTGGAGAATACCACCCTATTTTGGCAAATTACAAAACAGTCGAAAGCACTGACGCTTTGTGTGAGCGATTAAAAATGCTCGCTGAACAATATGATATTCAAACAATCAACAACCTGATCAAACTTAACTATGGTAATTTGGTTGATCAGTTTAGTTCAGTGTTTGCACCTGATCAGTTAATGTTTGCCGTTTATCTTGAGCAAGATTTTGTTGAATACACATATCAACACCAACCTTATGTGTTCAAAATCGCTGCAGAACTTAAACCTGAAATCCATGCTATAGCTGAATCTGCAGTCAAAGTCTTAACCCAAGCACAAGAAAATTATCGCGAAGAACTCAAGACCTGTGAAAAGTCTTTCGAACAGCAAATGGATGATGTGCCAGAAATCCCTTACGACCAAATGGCTTTTGTTAATCATATGCACCAAAAGGTGGATGCTCATATCGAAGATATGGGTGACTATCACAAAGTAATGAACACATTTTGGAAAGTTTTCTGTACAGGTGGTTGGAGCGAAGCTGATTCCGGTTATTTAGAATGTGTAGATCGTTTCCGTGAGCAATATCAACCAAAAGTAGATATGACCAAGTTGAACGTAGGTTCTAAAGTCCTACTTTTGGGGGGAACTATTTTAACAGTTAAAAACCTAATGTGGGTGAACCCTGTAGATCTGTTTAATGAAAAGTACAGCGTGGTAGTTCATTTTGAAGGTCAAGCTGAACCTCAAACATACACCCCAGATGGTTTACATGAATGGGACAACCCATACAACTACCACAATATTGTAAGCATTGATGGAAAAGCCGAGAATTAATTCTCGGTTTTTCATAACAAATTAACCTGAATATAGGAAAGAGCAAAATGAAAGACATACGCTTAGATGACCATTTTAAAGGTTTAAACAACCTGAAAAAAGGTGAAAAGGTTATTCGAACAGAAACATCGTTTAAACAAAACGGTTGGGTTTATTGCGTAGATTCGAAGCGTGAATCTTATTGCTTTAAACGAGTCAAAAAGGTGTGCATTATTAATTTAGATCGCGTCGAATTAATAACATATGAGGGGGGTATTTATTCCTTCCAAGGAAATGGTGCGCCCCATCCCAAAAGCACTGGAAAACGTTGGCAAGCGATTGATTACATCGACTTCCGCGGAAGTAAAGCTGCAGAAGGTTACGCTTTTGGCTGCGACAAGTCATTTAATAATATTTTGGAAAAAATTAAAGAAATTCACAGTGTAGAAATTAAAGAACTAACCTTTAATTTCGAAATAGGTGACGATTTCAACACCAATACAAGTTTCCGAAAGTGTTATTTCCCACATCACGCAACAACCAATCTGAAAACTTTAGATAACCTTGAAGCAAACCACTGGTTGTTTGTTGAAGAAGGCTTTGCCGTTGGACACCTAATATTAGATAAATTTGGTCGTCCAATCGAAAGTAGTCAACCAAACGAAGTAACAGCAATCTATGTAACGGACGGATACCACTATGACAACAAAATTTGAATTAACTAAGTTTCAAAAACTAATGGGTAAATTAGACTCAGCCATTCGTGAAGATGAAAACCGTGGCTATCAAAGACCAGAAAAGCAAGAAGAAATTCATCAAACCTACTTGGACGCATTCCAAGAGGTTGAGGACTATGTCAAGGCATGTATGGAGCAAATGAAATGACCAGTATTTATTCAACAAAATTGCTTCGTAATCTAACAAAACACCCTGCTTCTGACGCCCACCACGGCTGGGTGTCACGTAAGATGCCTATTTGCCCCGAATGGTTGGATGATCGAACAAAATTCTTTGCTTGGGTGGATGCTCAACGTATCCCCTTTATCAAGGGAAGTAGTCGATTCAGTCGTAAAAATAAAACCCAACCGTGGTCTCCTGAGAATACTCGGATTACCACAGAATATTGAGGTACACCAAAATGTCAAAAATACCAAACAAAGATCTCCCCTACCCTAAACCAGACTGGCGAGATCCTATGTATAAGCACTACCCTGCTGAACGAATCCATTCAGCAATGAACGCTTGGGCCAGGTCTTTGTCTCAACCCAGACTGGTGCTTATTACCAAATTTTCAGATGGTTCTGACCTAACCGAATACTTTGACCCTGCAACGGTAGAGGTGGGTTACAAACATGATGGGGAGTGGTATTACCAAACCCTAGATGTGAAAGATAAGTGGAAACATCGTGTAGATTCTGAATTAACTTTGAAACAAATTCTCAAAGCTGAACGAGATTTTGCCAAAGAGCGTAATTTAGAAATGGGTACTTTTCATACTTTCCGTGAAGGATTTCCAGAGGATTAACTAATGAACAATAAAAGCTTTTACTTTGTTGAAACAGTTGAATTTTTCAATAATGGGTGTACCACTGAGGAAGGATATGAGACCTTAGAAGGTGTTAAACATCATTTGAAAAACCACGTAGGTTTTCCAAACTACGTTGTGGAAGCAGCTTTAGAAAACATGGGTTATAAAGATACAGATTACGGTGTGAAAATAACCCTAATGACCGCAACACAGTAACACCAAATACGTAACACCAAATACGTAACACCAAAATATTAACCCAATCGGGAGACACAAAATGTCAATTACAGGTAAATTACGCAATCAATTCCGCTTCCGCTTTTATCGCAATTTAAATAAAGGCGGTTGGTCTGTTTCTGAGTCCAATCTACCAGTAGTTAATGAAGCAAAACTGGTTGTATATGATGCTCAATTTTATTCTCGCCCTGCAGGTCGTGCCCAAGTAATCGAAAGTGGTGTGAAAAACGTCCATGCTTATATGGTAAGTAATTCAGCTTACGAAGATAATCATATGTATTTCTATAACGATGAGGATAAATATACAACCTCTCCGTTTATTGAAATTAGTTATAACCCATTTGTTGACCATCGGTTTTATTTAGACTTTAAATATAGCAACCGTGTTTATATTGAACCAACTTGGGTATTACCTTATGTAATTTCATCGGCAACTAAATTATATATTGGTAAAGGTTATTTATATCAATTTTTGAAAGAGCAAAAATTTGAACATGCAAACTTAGCAAATAAAGTGTTCTTTGATGATGTTCAAATCTCGGATGTAATTAAAATCCGAGATTTTTTACAAACCTTAATTAAACATCGAAATGAAATCATGTGTGGTGGAACAGTATTACCACAACACACGTTCGATGAAAATGCAGGGTTATGTGACAACCTCATTGATAATACACCCAATAGAATCCATGATGTTTTATCAAAGTGGTTGCAAGCCATGTTCCGAGAATGGAATGGGTTTTCAGGATCAGTATATCACCCTGTTAAAGATCCAGATTATTCACCAAACGACCCCGGCAAGGCTTATGCAAGCTTGACAAATAAATACATAGGCAACTATGGAGCTAATCGCTTCAAACTAGCAAAATTTCTTCTGAAACGTTTAACTGAAAACGTATCAGACTTATAGATTATAGATTACAGATTAAAAACTAATTAACCAACACGGTAATTAATCAACCAACCAACCTAAAAGGTAAAAGACCATGACTCTTAAAAACAACTCTGTTACAGATTCAGATTTAAAAGCAGCTTACGCACAGTGGAACCCAGATGGTCATTTCTTTGAGGAAGACACCAACAAATTCTGGGGTAGCACAATCGCAACCAAGCTGCAGAAACGCGAAGATGGTTGTATCTTTTTCCTCACATCGGAAGATAATTTTGATCGTAGTGAAAAACTGTACACCTTGCGAGTGCTGCTACCAAAACATAATGGTGGAATCAAAACACTGGCATTCCAAGAGTACAAAGCAGACGAAGCGGGTAAACGCAAAGCCGTTGAAAAGTTGAAAGAGTTCAAACGTACTTTTGAGTTTAATGCAGACTAATACGTAATACAGTTTGAAAATTTTGAGGGCTTAGGCTCTCAAAATTTTATAAATATCAACCCTTTAGGGAGAAAGCTATGAAACGAAAAGATATGTCATTTAGACTACCTTGTGATTTTGAAAAATTTTTAGGTGAAGTTGAACCTGAAAGCCTTGAGATAGCAACAGAATTAGCTGTTAAACAATTAAAACTACAACATAACCTAGAAAATGTTGAAGTTCCTGTGAACCATATATTGGCTAAAACCATCGAAGATATACACACCAGTATTCAAGAAAATCAAGGCTCATATGATTATGGCATCGTCATGAGTCATGCTCACAACCTACTACAACATTTTTGGGATGTTAAAATGTCCATCAAAGACTCAAACACAGCAATCAAATATTTACGACTAATCATAAAAGATGGTCGAGTCACCGTCTGTAACCATATCAAGCATCCTGACGATGGGAATTTTTACATCGACTTAGCACTTCAAGTGGCCCAAGATGGACGATATGAATACCCAATTTTTGCGAGTCGTGTTCAACTCAACGACTGGCACGATTTAGGTGCAGCCCTAAACACAGCGTTCCTTAAACACCCATATAATACGGTTCGTTCAAGCAACACATTCAGTTTGAAAATGAGCACATTGAACAAAACACCAATAGCTCATATCCGAATAGGTTGTGAATATGATCGTTGGATTCGCATCCCATTCAAACTTGGACAAGCCTTACTTGGATCTAAATATGTGCACCAAACATGGTCCAATCGTGATGCTTATATTTCAGATATGAAGTATCTTGATTACTTTGATTTAGTTGTTAAAGATCCAGAGGAATAGATGAAATACTTCGACAAGTCTACACAGATGGTTCCAATTAACCCTGAAACCATCCCGGAGCAAACGCTTTATCATGCTCGGCAGGCTTTCGACTGGGATAATAACCAAAACCCCAGTATAAGTTTCGCCTTGTATTGGTTAGGTTTGGTGAAAGAATCTTATCGACAGGCTCAACGAGTACACCCAAAGAGCTCAATCAAACGAAAGTCTTATTTGGAACGGATCTTCCCATATGGACACAGTCTGTATCGGAATCCAAGTCGCTTCCTACGTTGGTATTTACAACGGACAGGAGGTACTTTAATCGGAGACCCGACAGGTAAGTATTTCGTACCCATTAACACGTTGGACACACAGCTTGAAAGTGTGCCAAATCCTCAACCAAACGCCCTAGCTGACAACTTTACGTTGACCTTGCTACGGTATTACCTGAAACCACCTGCTGTTCGATATACACGAAAAGAAACAGGCTACGGTTTCATTAAAATGACAGTACCACCTTATGTCACATTATCTAAAGAGCCACGCTTTGAGTGGAAAAAAGATAAAGCGACACAAGTATCTGGATATTTAGATGAAGATGTTATTCGTGAATTTATTCGCGGAGAAATTGGAATCTACATACGCCAGTTTGAATCATCTATGGACCCAACATATGTTCGGTTCTTAAAACAAACAACATTAATAGCCTTTTGAGGAATACAAAAATGCATTACCCACTAAACACCAAAAATTTAGATATTCGCTATATCACATTAGCTTCTGGTTTGAATTTTAAAGTCACCGCTGTAGATCAAGGGGGTGACGGAGTAATCGAAATAGACTTGGTTCGCTATTCCAAAGCAAAACAATCACATATTGAATCTCGACATATCGTAACCGCAAGCGGTGCATACCTACCAAATGGTGAATTGAATACCTTAGACGTGGTATCAGTATCGGATGGGGTTAATACTTACCCAACACCTGCAGGTTTGGCCCATCAAAAGGTAGAACCACAACGTATTTACCTTGATCAATTAAATACACGTACAAAGATCCAAACCCGAAACGGTTACTGGTACAACTGTGTAGGTGCTTATTTAAATCAAGAAAATGGTACTTACATGTTGACTTTGAACCAAGTAGGTGCTGAATCGCGTATTCGAAACAAAGTCTATGACGAAACAGGTAAACATGTTTCAGACTTCCAAGCAATGTTCAGCCCTTATGATATTGTCCGTATTGAAAACTTAGGATGAAATAATGACAAAACGCTACCCTGTATCGGAGGTCGCAGAAATGATCTCCGAAGGTATTATTGACACCTTCTCTTGGGTTTTCACCCAAAAAGACGAAGCAGAAAAGCTAAGAAAAGCTCTAATCATGGCTATGTCGCGTCGTGGAGTCAGTGACAATTTCAACATCTCGGTCTTTGCTGCAGTAAAAAACGATCTGCAGACAATAGCCCATATTGTTTTAGTGGAGCCAAAATGACAGCATTAATTTCAGAAGTTCTTTTGTTAGCCAACGATGCTTGCGTTGTTTTTGAAGCATTTATGAGCAAAAAGGTACAGCAAGAGTTACGAGAAAGTAACTTGAATACCATAATTTTAGATGAGTTAGCCGTAATGACTTACTTATTCAACCACTGCAGAAATGGAGATCCACACGTATCTCCTTTCGATCAATTGGGGATTGAACATCGACAATTGATAGAAAACATCTTGGACAAGCTTTTTAAAGGAGACCAAGATTCTTTTCAAACAGCCGGTCCGCGCTACTTCCTGCTAAACACTTTACTCAAGGAAATTCAAAGTGTTAAGCAGAAACAACCAATGAGTATTGACCAACCTCTAACTTCAACGTAATCAATCTCTAACTTCAACGTAATCAACCTCTAACTTCAACGTAATTAACCAAAAACCAACCTGATTAAAGGATAAAGACTATGTATGACCTAATTGAAAGCAAAGACTTAGGCAACGGCTACCACATCTTGGTTCATTCAGAGGACCGAGTCTGGGATTCATTAAGAGACTACAGCGACTGGGAAGACAACTGTATCAGCCACAATGGTTTTCCTAATGTAAATATAAACTCAAGAGTATTCACTGGTCCAAGTGGTTTATATTCAGCATTTGAAATGGCACGTGAAGATGCATTAGCAGACCGTGCTGACTGCTGTGTTTATGCTGTGAAGAAATGGAATGAGACAGTTGAGGAATTGAAAGACACCCATACTTTTGAAGTAGAAATCAACTGGAATGTTATTGCTCAGAAAGTTTATGTAGAGCAATGGAAACCGCTTGTTGATTCGATGTTGAATTATATTATTGACTGTGAAGACGATGATTTCTTTGAACATATTCAGAAATTGGAAGAAGAACTGGTTTTAGAAACAATCAATTTCTTCCAAGCCGAACAGTTGGGTGCAACCATCTATGGTTTCTTCAACGATGAAAGTCAAGAAGACAACATGGATACTTTCCCAATACGTCAAAAGTTCATCAAAGTCTTGACTGAACTCAAAGTTGAAACACCTAAACAGCTTGATGATGTAGTTGAGTTCTTTTGTTTAGGTGAACATTATGTTCATAGTTTTGAAAACCGATTCATGGTTGTTGATCCAGATATTTCAAATCGAGCAATTAAAACTGTTGATGCACTCTTTCATGAAAATAACCCTTATGTGGTTATGGGTGAAATAACAGACGAAAGAGATGGTTTTCACTTGAGTCAGGCTGATTGCTACGAAGATTCTGACTGCTTCATTATTTCGGAAAAACCAGATGGTTATCGTAACGCCCTTAGTGGTGTGAATCAGTTCCTACACGGAGACTGGTACTCAGCTTCGGTTGTGTACAAAGTTGAAGATGAGGACAAATACAAGTACGAAGACCAGATGGAATATAACGATGACCTAGAAGCCAACGTGGTCGACACCAATGACTCATGCTGTGGCTTTGAAAGTGCGGAAGCAGCGTTTGAACATTTCGAACACTGGGCTGACTCTGAACCACCGAAGTGGACACCTGAATATGCCAAATTAGGGGACGTTGCCAAATGTACGAGTATTACTTTTACACACTAGGAATCCTCTTGCGGAACCATGCTCGGTGGATAGGTGTGGGTGAGATACACGAAGAACTCACCAAGCATGGTTTATTAACCACACGAAGAACAGTACAACGCCAATTAAACAAACTCCATTCAATGGGGTTTGTTGATGTAAGACGGGATTCACCTATGGGAGTGCGAGTCACTGCCTTAACTAAAGACCTTTTTGGAGTAGAAATCAATGAACAAATTAGAGAACAAAATCACCCAAGCGTTAAAAACTCGTGGAGTTATAAACCAAGCCAACACAGCGGTTGAGTATTCAGTAGCGACTGAACTTTCTAAGGTATATCTCCACGGTAATCAAATTGCTGAGTACAACCACGAAAAACAGGAATTAAAGGTAAATTTCTGTGGTTATGCAACTAACACAACACGAAATCGAATCAACGCCATTTGTGAAGCACTAAACTACAAAACATGGTTCAACATCCGTGGAGGTGAACTTCACAAAAATGTAGGTAATGAAAAACTTGGAAAAGTGGGTGACGATGCTTGGATCACAATCACTGACTAAGTAAAATTTTAGCAAAATCAACAATTTAACCCAATCAAGGGAAAGGAAAACGTTATGAAAAATATGAAAATGAAAGCAGCTACTTTTGAAGCTCTACCAAAATATCTTGAACTAGCATTTACCTACGGTACAAGCCGAGCAGAAAACAGCTATGGTTATAACCTAGTGACCCTCACAGGTGTTGTCGGAAACGAAAGCAAATACCGTGAATGTGGCGGTGGTTACTGCATGATCGGATCAGCAATGGGTCAATTTATTAAAGACCAATTTGGTGATGCTTTGAAAGAACTTACAGGCCAATGTGAAAACTTCTATGGTTTCTCTTTCCGCAACGGAAAGATACAAGTAGAGGGTGCTTGTGGTGAAAACAGCATGGAAAAAATCCTGAAAGATCTTCTTGGTTACGAAATTAGCTATGAGTACAAACGAGATCGTAAAGGTCGTCCAATGTATAAAACAGCAATCAAATTAACCAAGAAAAACATTCCTGCAGATATTCGACTCTACACAGAAGCGAAAGTTTTGGAAAAACCAGTGTTTAATGTCAATCGTGACTATAAATACGTTTCAGAACTATTCTTCCGTGGGGATGTTACTGCAGAAGCTGTAGGTTACTACATTAAGAAAAATCCAGAAGCTAAACAAATTGCTTTGATGGGTCATTCAAATATGTGGTACTTACAAAAAGTACCTCAAAAGGTAATTACTCAAGTTTTGAAAGGGTGATGAAATGCAAGTCACATTAATGACCGACGCATCAGTTTGTGGAAAAACAAGAGCAGGTGGTTATGGTATGTGGGTTGTTTCGGAAAGAGGAAAGATGCCTTATGGGGGCTCTTTCCAAGATCTTGTTGCTGATAGCTATATTGCAGAAATTCAAGCTGTAATTAATTCACTAGCAGTCGCAATCAACCACGGTATGGTTTTAAAAGGTGATTTTGTGCTTATCCAATTGGATAATCTAGGAGCTATAAGCTGTTTACAAGGTAAACCTTGTAAACGGAAAGATGCTCAGGAAGCCTACCAAATTTGGTTGCAACTCACTAAAGCGTACCACTTAAACTATAAGTTTAAACACGTCAAAGCCCACACCGATAACCCAGATCAACGATCTAAGGCCAACTTCTTTTGTGATCTACATGCCAAAAAAGGTATGCAGAAAAAACGGCAAGAATTACGAAATTCAAAACCACTTAAATAAGGAATCAGACAATGATTAATGTAGAAGTATTGGAAAAACATTCACAAGCTAACCCACTCCACCCACAAGTATTGATCAAATTGAAGGAACAAGCACTTGGTCAATTCATGACGTATATCCCTGAACCAAAAGGTGATACCGAAGATTATTACGATGATTGTGCTGCCTTCTACGACTGGATGATGGAAAATACACCAGAAAACATAGGGGATCAGGAATTTGAAGACTTGTGTGAAGCACACTGGAAAGCTGCCCCTACCAAATGGCAACCATTTGAGTATGAAGAATGGTCATCACTTGTAAATCAAATCAGTGAATACTTTGGGGTGTTGAATAATTTAGCATCCGATGTAATTGCCCTACAACAACTTGGACCAATTTCGGAGTTTATTTGTGAATAGTAAAAAAGTAAAACCAAAAGTAGGTGTCCTTAGTCTCAGTAACTTACGAGTTTTTGAAATTAAGGAAGACTGCCGAGACGAAGTAGATTTTAAAAAGACATACGATCTACCAACGCTCAAAAAAGCTATGGGTTATGCTTTAAATACAGTCCGTACCCACGGAATTGGTTTAAATACGTGGGATCATATTCAGATAGATATATCTAATGTGACAGACAACACTTCGGAACTAGATGTTTATTTTATGGAGGACGCTACAAAATCTAAAGTAAATGTGTTAGGTATCAAAGTAGAAATAAATGAAAACGAGAAACTTGAATTTTTAGGTTTCTTTTGTATCGCTGTACAACCAAAAAACTAACTTAACCAAAAAGGAAACAACCATGAGTTCAAATACTATTCGTGCACAAGCAGCTTCTGCAGTCTTGGCTTTGATGGATGACGAGATTAAGTATGTTAAATATCGTTACCCACGTAATGATGATGAGCGTAGCATCTATGTTGCCAAAATCACTACAGATCAAGCTAAAGAAATTGTTCGTGCGCTTGAAGAAAGTCAAAAACGTGCAGAACAAGAAACAACAGGTGGTATTATTTTAAACAATATGCCAAAGGTTGAAGCTAATACTGCAGGTGAAAAAGTCTTCGGTGTGATGTTGAATAGAACAATCAACTCTACGATCCCATATCAAATGGTTGAGCTGTTAAGCATTCACGATTATGCTGACCTAGATATTGATATTGACCCATTAAGTTTGCGTTATTTGAGCACAGTGATCTCAGACACAACAATGTGCAATGCTCGGGAACGTGAGAAAAAAGCAATTGATGTAGTGACTCAGCGCGTTCTCAAGAATACCAAGAAAACACAGGCCCTTGCCTTGCTTGGGGAAGAAGGTGTGGCTGAATTAACAGCCCAACTAGGTCTTAAAACAGTTGACAGCGACAGCAATAACCAGTAATTTAAACACTCACCCCAATTTAACGATTGGGGTTTCGTGTAACCAAGCAAAGTAACAAACAACCCAACCGGAAGGAAACTCATTATGAGTAAACCAACAGACGTAACCGCTTTTATGGATAGTTTAGGTGGTGGTGTAACAAACCAGATTCTTGCAAAAGTGTTGACTGATACGGCACAAGCTGTATTAATCCACGGAAGCAAACGCAACGGTAAAATTTCATTAGAATTGACCGTTGATCGTATGTCGGAAGACTCAGAAACTGGTGTAAAAATCAACGCCAAATTAACCTATAAAATGCCTACAGGCAAAGGTTCTAAAATGGAAGATGAAACACGTGAGTCAGTGTTCTTCGTTGACCAACAGCGTGGCCTAGTGGATACACCACCGAAAGCTAAAGACCACGATGTAGGTTTCCAGTCTGGAATGCCGGCTACCCACGGACTTCGTGGCAGCTAATTAAAGCAAAACACTTGAACCACCTACAGAGGGTGGTTCTTTTCAACTCAACAATTTGGAAACTTGAAAATGTCAAACACAGAAAACTTAGTGGTAGATTTTAGCTTCGCTGCAGAGTATGAAAATATCCCTTTAGGGGATAATGCTGCCATTATCCATAAAGACTTCACCCTAATCAGCACCGAATCTGCAAACCCTTTCCGTAGTCGACTACGTGGTCGCTTCACTACTTTAGATATTCAATCATACATTGATTATGTAAAGTCTCGTTTAAGCGAAGATGGTGCAGAAGCTGAACGTACATTCATCTATGCAGAAGAACCACAAAATTCACTGTCTTCGGTCACAGCCCTGAACTTTGGCTCTTACGACACACCGGGACATGCCGACGACGTGGCTGTTTTAGAATTGCGTAAAGACCCATTGTTTGCTGACTTCCTAAGCAAAACAGCTTCATGGAGTTCTGCAACAGACTTTGCAGAGATCTTGGAAGATTACTTGGGTGCTGCAGAAATTGCTGCATACAACAATGAAACAGCAATCAGCTTTGCCAAAGCAATCGTTGGTATTCGTAACGCCAAAATTGATCGTAACAGCACATCAACTTTAAACACTGGTGCATTGAATTACGAACAATCAGACATGGAAAAAATTGCGATTCAAGCACAGGCTGAGATCTTACCGACTGAATTGCAATACACAACTGGCATGTACTTAGGCTTGGAAGCGCAAACGATCTCATTCCGTGTAGTGACACGTTTTGAAGAAAAAGACAACGGTGGCACGAAAGTTCACTATCGCTTGAAACCAGTAGGTATTTTAGGCCACTACCTAAAAGCAGCTGTACATTTCCAAGAACTTATTGGAAATTCTTTAGAAAACACCTTAATTGGTACTTACAAAAAGTAAGATCCAGTAATTGAAAAAGCCCAATCTTCGGATTGGGTTTTTCACACCTAAAATTAACCAATGTGGATGATCAAATGGCAACACTACAACAAACCCTGTACCAAAAAATCTTAAACGTAACGCAATATGCTCACGATATTGTTTACAAAGGAGATCGAAACCGCAATCGCTATCAGCTTACGGAAAATCTGTTTGTGCAATACAACGCAGGTTTAGTTACCCATATCTTTGACACAGATAAGTATCTAGGTCTCAAACTAATCATGGTCAGTGACTCAGATGCAGACCTTGTTAGAGCCAATATGTCAGAAATGGGCCCAAAAGGTTTCTATGTTGATGTTCAGAACTTATCACCTACAGCGTTGAAGTTATTCACATCACCAACAGTGATTGAGTCCTATATTCGAACACAGACACCACTGATCAATCAACTAAAAACTGTTTTTGATCAATTACTTACAACTGTTAAATAAGGAAACTCCCATGTATATCAACCTACAACCTTGGACAGAATCCGGCACAGACTGGGGACGCTGTCCTAAATGTGGTATCCACTACACTAATTGTCCATGTAAATAAGGAAATCACCATGAATATTAAAGAACTACAAGCGCAAATCTTAAACTTAGCTAACCAAGCTGAAGACCAGAAAAAACTGGACGATGGTGCTCAAAGCCTAAAATTTGAATACTTGATTAGCGAAATGGTTAATTTACGAGCAGAATTGTTGGAAACCTACGAACCAGTAATCAATCTGATCGAATGGATTGAAATGAAGGTTAAAGAAGTTGAACCAGAGCCTGGTGATTACGGAACGGAACGCACTTTGAATGTGAAGAAAGTACGCACTCAAAACGTGGATGGTGCTGTAGCATACAAAGAATTACTTGAGCTATATGGTCATGATAAGGCATTAAGCTGCTTCAAGATTCAAGTGTCAAACAAAACAGTGAAAGAACTTCTGGCTGATAAACCAGAATTAAGTACAGAAGGTAAACCAACTCTGCGTTTCACTTACATGAAGGCTTGAGGTGACATGCAGAACTTAGGTATGGATGATATAGAAATGGCAGAAGGATGGGTTCATGTTATAGTTGAGCCCATCAAAAAACCATTTGCCTATGCAAATACAAATTATACCGAAGCCAAAGGACATAGTGTAAAACACACTATGTTCGGTTTTTTAATCAACATATCACCAGAGACGTTACATAAACTTCAAACTGGTGAATTAGTCGAGATTACCGTATGACATATGAAATTTATATCCCACCGGGCTTAGTCACTTTCTTGGTTGTGTACTTGATATGGTTATTGCTACCAATTTTGTTGCGGATAAAACACACCATGGTGGGTGAGCGCAAAACTAAACTCATGTGGATTCTTCCTGCTTTAATCATTAGCGCTGCATGGTTATTGACTGCAATTTTGGTCCGTGGTTTAGCATTAGTATTTTATACAGCACATGAATGGTGCATGACTTTAACCATTAAAATGTTAGGTGCGGTCATTAACGATGAAAAACCTTGACACTATTTTTGCAGTAGAGTTTGGGCAATTACTTGAGAACTTTCTGTTTTCTTCGGCTGACCGAGACAGACAACGGAAAGTAATCTGCAGCTGCTTAGGCTTGAAGAATGAAAACCAATTGGCTCAAATTTTTGCAGGTTATGACACACCCACTACTGCAGGTATTTTTGAGTTAATTAGAACGCTGAATCATCCTGAATTTACAGAACGATTCTTTCGACTACAAACAACAAATATAGGAGGAACAAGCAATGGCATTAATGTTGCGACCCAAGCAGATTCAAACGTTCCAACGACTAATAGCCAACCACCGGTTTCTGGATCGCAGCCAAGCAGGGACAGGGAAGACACCAACCCAGTGTGCCTTGACCGGGTATGTGATGAGAATCACACCGGAGGAAATTCTGACTTTGATTGGGGAGAAGAAGATTTCGACCCGAGCTTCCTTGACGAATAACTCATTCTTACAACCAATGTCGGCTCGAATCACAACTGGCGGTAAATATAATTGCCGAGTTATTTGGATTCAGCCTTCGTCTTTGATGAAAAAGAATCGTCAAGAAATCCTAGATTGGAATCCAGATCTACATCCTGATCAAGTAAAATTGATTAAAGGTACAGCGACACAGAAACGAAAAATTAGCTTGGACCAAAACATTTTGGTCTGGGTAATGACTGCAGAAGCGTATGCAAAACATATTGTTGAAATGCGCCAGAAATTCCCTGACATTATTCAAGTAATCTGCGATGAACCACATCTATACTACCGTGGTTGGAACAGTAAACGCACCCAAGCATTCGTGCAGGGTACGCCAGATTATTGCCGAATTAGTTTTATGACGGCAACACCAACGCCACGTGGTAAATTATCTTCGGCATACACCTACTGTCACATGATTCAGAAGGATTACTACCACTCGTATGATTTTTATCTTCAACAACATGCAATCCTAGACGATTATGGTACACCTCAAGAGTGGATCAACCATGAAGTGTTGCAGAAATTCTTGCTTCACTACTCAATCTGTTGGACTGCAAAAGATATGTATGGTGACGTAGATGAAGTTATTTTGCGTGACATTTTACCAATGGAGCCAACAGTCGAGACCATTTACCGTTCCTTTGAACAAGCAGGTCTTGCAGAGATCAAAAATATCGTTCTTGAAGCTAAGACAGGTGGAACAGACTCGCTTCGTGTTCGACAAATGTTGGCCCATCCAAACGCTATTAAGCTACCCTGCGCGTGGGATCTTAAAGGAAAACCAACCAAGTTTGAGGAAGCAAAAATCTTCGAAGGACTTACTCCAAAACTCGAAAGAATTTTGGAATATGCGGAAGAAGGTGAACCACTCATTATCTTCGGCACATTTACGGCAGAAATTGAAGCTATTGCCAAGACACTGCGCGACAAGAAATACCGAGTGGGAGTAATCCATGGTGAAGTGCCACGTAGTCGTCGAGATAATATTGACAGTGAGTTTCAAGCAGGGAATTTAGATATTGTTGTTTGTTCTGCAGCTACCGCAGGTGTGGGTTATAACTGGGGACACGTCAACACCGTGATCTTCCACAGTTTAAACTATGGTGATGATGAGTTTTTACAAGCCGTTGCCCGAGCCAAACGTGGTGTTCGTACTGAGTTATTGCGAATTATTTGTCTGGAATATGAAAATACTGCAGACCAATATGTTATGTGGGCGGTGCATCACAACTCAAGAAGTAGTAATGCAGCGAACCCAGATAACCCAGTGATATATTTCCCTAAAGTCAAGACAGAAGCCAAGGAAAATAACTTTGACGACATTCTGGCTGAGTTTATGGAATATAAAGAAGTTGGAGAAAAAATGATCGCTTAGAAAAATGATTGAAAATATTATTTGACAAGCTTTCAAGTTTAATCCAATATTGACCGTATCACCTGATACCGTGAAGTCGTCCAAGTAGAAGCAATTCGAAAAGTGAAGCCGTCCAGTTTATCAGGTGATATTTTTAACCTTAAAATTGTAGTGACCTTAACCTTAATAGTGTGAGAAATCTTATGTCAAACCCAGTTCAAGATGCATTAGCATTAGCAGCAGCAGCAGCAGCAGCAGCAGACGTTCAAACTGCTCAACCAATTCAACAAGAAGCTGTTCAAGCAGCACAACCTCTTGCTCAAATCAACCAACAACCACATGGTGTGGCGGAATATGTTCCTGCTGCAGCAGCTTTAACGATGGACGATTCCGCAGTTACAGCAGTAAGTGGTGTTTCTAACTTCGTAAAATTACGCGACGGTGGTTTAGAGTTAGATGGTGAAAAATTTGGTGCAGCTAAATTCAATTTAACAATTGAAGGCTCAAACAACGGTGGTTCTTACCAACCGTGTTTCTGCATGAACTACCAAAGTCCAACAGGTCAGGTTTATACTAAATCATATGACGGTGCTGTGACTGTAAGTAACAACCCGGCCCACAATGGTTTACCGTGGGGGCAGAACGTTGCTTTAATTCAACAAAAAGATGCGAAAGCATATACTTACACTGGCTTTGAACTCACTTTAGAGTTGGCAGAAGATACAGCGTCTGTAGATGGTAAAACAACTATTCCGGCAGGAACATTGTTTGGTTACACAACCCCATATACAGCATCTAAACTTCTAAAAGCGGTATGGGACAAAGCACTTGCTCAAGGCAAGCGTGGTGAAAAAGTTGTTGTTGAATTATCAGGTGAAGAAATTAAGAGCGATAAAGGTCAATATAAAAAACTGATCCTTAAAGAAATTAATTAATTTAATCTGACACCAAATCCCCGAAAGGGGATTTGTTGTTTCTAGGAGAAACAAATGTCTAAGAAGTTTGAAAACATATTTGATTTAAACCATGTCGAAGACTTGGAAAAAGCACTGGTAGAAGCGTCTAAAGTGCAGTTCAACAATATAAATTGTTCTGGGTTTGAGAAGAAAATATGCCAAGTCGATGGTCGTACAACGATAAAACCACCTAAACCATTCATTGGGCTCAGACAAGATAGAGATCCAGTTCTAGGCTTCCGCATACGCTCAAAACCTTTTGCAGACCGCCTTTTGTTAGAGATACAATCACTAATGGATGCGAAAAAATTACTAACAGCTACTGAATCAGATACACCACACGTCACATACCATGATGCAGAACCAGACTGGGAAGTTAAATACACCGATCTGGTTAAGGCTGTCCTTGAAGCTGCTAAAAACGTACATGATTTGTCAGCACTGATTCACGCTTTAGAACAAGACCACCCCGGTCTGGTTGAGGAATTAAATAATGAGAACTAAGATAAAAATTATTGACGGAAATAATCAGTTCTTAATTAACTATGCGAAAGCCACATCGTACCAAGACCTGGTTCGACGCTGCCAACAATTAAATTTTGGTGCTGATTTCGTTTACTGGACATTCGATGGTATGGATTCACGTGCACAACGTCGCGCACTATATCCAGAATATAAAAACACAGCGAGTCGTGCCAAAAACAAACAAGACCCGACTAAGTATGAGTTGCTTCGACAATTTAAAAGTGAAGATCTACCAAATCTGGGTGGGGTTTATATCATTGAAAAAGCAGGTGTGGAAGCCGATGATATTATCCGATCACTGGTTCGACTTGTTGCAGGGCCAAATGTGGATATTGAAATAGCATCAAACGATGGTGACTTAGTTGATTTAACTGCCTTGGATGGAGTAACACAACCACAAGGTAAAATGGCTCCATGTTGTAGTTGCCCTACAGAAATACCACTATATAAAACACTTGTAGGGGATACAGGGGATAACATCAAAGGGTTAAAAGGCTTTGGTGATAAGGCATGGGAAAAATTAACTGCTGCAGAACGAGTTTGTATTCAAACCAACCTTGATGAAAATACTGCAGACTTTAGTTACTTTGCGGACTTTGATGCAAAGTTAGCCAAAAAGCTGACAGAAAACTGGGAACAAGTTAAACTATGGTACAAGATTGTGAGCCCAATGTGGGTAAGCAATGAAGACCTTTTCAAAAACCTAAGAGAGTATCCACGAAAAGCAACACAGGGTATGTCTCGCATGAATATGGACTAAGATTATGAAAGTAACTTATGGCGACGGCACTAATAAAAAAGTGCTTAAACTGGATGATGTTGTCTCAATTAAAGCAGCAAACGGTGAGGGTGAAGCTATTATTGAAGAAATTCATAAATATGCAGCAGGTAAAAACTACAATGTACCTACTCGGCTGACGTATGCACCTAAAAGCCAATGTTGGTTAAATCATAATGATAAAGTTGTGTTATTTAATCTTGCCGAAGACGCTGAAAAAGCTGTAGCTTTTGTCAAAGATTATTTGAATGGTGAAAAACGTGCGAAAGTAAAAACAGATGCTTCTGCAGCACCTTTAGCCGGAGTTCTAAGTACAGACTCAGGCGTAGCTGTTGCTGCAGACAATAGTGACCCAGATAAAAAAGAAGCAATCAAAATAGATGTTAAAGGTTAATATTTCTTGTTAGAATACCTCCAACCTTGGAGGTATTCTACATGGCAGAATTAACCAATATTTTTGCTCGAAGCATTAAAGATTTAACATTGTTACCACAACTACCTGACGATTTAACAGTGTTAGATCAAGTGAAAATCCCTGTGGGTAATTTACCTGCAGGTGTAAATGGATGTGAAGCTTTGTCTTTTCAACAACTACGCATCGTTATCGCTAGCGATTTAAATAAAAATATTACAAACTTAGAACAGACGGTTAATTCTAAAATATCGGAAAATCAAAAACTCGTTGATTCTAAATTGTTGGAAACTAAAACTGCCGTTGATTCTAGCTTAGCACAAAACAAAAGTTACACAGATCAAGCTTTATTACAATTAAGCACACAAGCGACTAAGTTCTACCCAACACTGGCACTGGCTAATGCTGACATTTCAAGCCTTGCTGTCAATCAGGCTGTGAATATTGGTGAAGCCGAAAATGGGGGCTTGTGGTATAAGGCTACAGCAGACGCAACAAGCTTAATGAAAAGCCCATACGATCCTTTGGAACAAGTCAAAAACATTGAATTTAGATATGCAGAGCATTCTGACTCAGAAAATATTTATGAGTGGAAAGATAGCACTGGAAATGTTGTACTTGCACTAAATAAAAAGGGCCAGTTTGTTTCTTACGATGAAAACATGAAACGTTCAATCCTGCTCACAAATCAGGAAGACATTAAAGAACTACAAAAGTTTGTCGATGAACTGAATTTGAACAATATCAGCGTATTGTTAAAGCTGCTTGCGACGGGTGATTCAAGTGATTTATATACGTTTGAAGATAGCGATGGAAATATCGTCCTACGTTTGACAAAATCTGGAATGTTGCGCTCTGGTCAGATCGATGGGCTTCACAATGCTGTTGATGCCCTTGAGTATTTGAAAAAGCTAACAAAGCAGTCAGATGACTCAAAATTGATTCGATTTGAAGATGCTGAAAAGAACTTGCTAGGTTACGTCGACAAACATGGTAATTGGGTCTTCAACGGTGTCGATGTTTTAAATGAAATCAACGATTTGAAGAAGTTTAAAAACAAAGCGCAAGCGGTAACAGCACTCAAACAAATCGCAGTGAAAGCACCTGAATCACTTATCCAAATATATCTAACAGATGTGCCAGCGTTACCTGATGCGAAAGGCACTGTTATCGCAGGTAAGGGCGAATTCCATTTTGATGGTCAGTCGTTTAACTGTTTTGTAAAAATGGAAGTACAAGGTGCGTCAAGTGCATTTTATGCGAAAAAGAACTGGAACATCTCATTCTTTTCAGATCTAGCTTTAACAAACGCACTGAACGTCAAAATCGGTGATCTGCTACCGCACGACGAATTAGTTTTCAAATCGAACTGGATTGATCATACTAACATTCGCAACGCAATGTGCTACCGATTGTGGGAACAATTTACAGCATCAAGAACCGGTTATCCGCGACTTGAAGTAGAGAAGCCTTACATTGGTAAAACGGGTAAAGACGCATTGCAAAACGGGGCCAATGGTGTGCCACGTTTATATTCGGCCATATTGTATATAAACGATGAATTTTATGGTATCGGTTCGTTCGGAACTGCAAAGAAGCGTAGCAATTATAATATCGCCAAAAATAAGCCAAAAGAAATTCACATTGGGATGGATGGATGGAATGACATCACTAACCTTGAGGTCATAAACCCGACGCTTTACGAAATGAAAGCGCCAAGTACACCCACTGCGGATACGTGGACCGCAATTTCTAATTGGAATGCATTCACACAGTTAAGCGATACGAATTTCGCTACACAAGCAGTCAATTACCTTGATAAGCAAAACGTGATCGATTTCATGATCTTTGCTGAGTTCGTGAAATGCAGGGACGTCGTAAACCCAACCATGGTAAAAAATTTACAGTTTATTAGCTACGACGGCAAAAAATTCATGTTTATGCCATACGACATGGACACCGTCTTCGGCCTTGAATGGACTGGTGCTATCGTATACGACGACACGACAGGTTCGCAACTTGTATCGAATAGTTCAAATTCATTTTGGCGTAAAGTCAAACTCACATATAACACAGATATTGAGGCACGGTACAAGCAATTGCGTGATTTAGGGATCATTTCAGTTGAGAACATCTACAACTTATCAACTGATATTTTTTTGAAGTATTCAAAGGACGTTTATGATCTTGAACTTGCACGTTGGCCTGTGCGTCCATCTTTAAACATCACGAGCTTGGAACAAATTCTGACGTGGACAAAAAAGCGTATCGCATTTTTAGACACATATTTCAATTATACAGCTTAAACGCAGGAGCAATAAACAATGTCATGCACAGTGTTTAAATCGACAAATACAGTCGATCAATCAATTAATGTTTTTCCGCCGAAAGGCTATGTTAGCAACGTCCGCATCTTACGGAATTCTGATGCTGATAATGGCGACATTTTCAAATTTCGTAATGACTCTGCCAAAGAGTTTAAAGTGGTTGGTGGGACACTCACTTGTGCGTCACTCGGGATCATTGATCCAGTTACAGAGGGAACTTTCAACCCTACCAATGAAATAACATTAAAACTTGATGCGGGGCGCGACTACGCATACCTATCATGGAAAGATAAAGATCGAATCTTAGGATTTGACCCACTTGATGGTTCATACTTCTTAGGCGCATATCCTGATTATTCTTTGGGCATCCATACCGATGGTGCAACATCAATCAACGGCATTTGTATGAAGATTGAGGGATTCAATCAGCGAGTAAATTCATGGGATGTGAGTCAAGTTACAGATGCGGGATACTGTTTTGCGGGTGCGATCAATTTTGATCGTGAGATAAATTGGGATGCCCCGAAACTATTAAGTGTCAACAATTTATTGATGAATGCTGCAAAGCTCAATAAAGACATCACGATAAGGGGTGCAAAACCGACAAATATGACGTTTATGCTTCACGGAGCTGCATCGTTTAACTCGCAATTAAATGTTGATACATCAAATTGCGATAATTTTACTGGGGTGTTTTTCGGGGCATCAAAGTTCAATCAACCATTAACCAATTTTGATTTCAGTAAAGCAGTACTAATAGGACGTATGTTCAGTTACGCAACCTCTTTTAATCAACCGATAGACTTCGGGAACATGCCATTGCTGCAAAGGGCTGATTACATTTTCGCGAGTAGTGGTTTCAACTCTCCAATAAAATTTAATGCCCCCATACTCCAAGATGCTCAGGGATGGTTTTCGGACAACTCGAAATTTAATAACACAATAATAGGGAGTTTCAGGTCAGTTGTGCATATGGGTTACTTCTTCTGGAATGCTTTTTCATTCAACAAACCTATTAATGATTGGGATATACGAAATGTACTGAGCTTTATAGGCTTCATGCAAGGTGCGACATCTTTCAATCAGGATTTATCTCTGTGGCCTGCGAAATTCAATGTTAATTCAAATATGGCAGACGTATCAGCAGCACCGAATTGGTCAACTGAAAACTATGATAAATACTTGAATGCACTGTGGTTGGATGTGGGTACAACGCGACAAAACGAATGGGCAATCGGAACAAGCCCAAAAACTGTGCACGCTGTGGTAAAACGATCAGCAGCAAGTCAAGCAGCAGTGAGTGGATTAATTGGTGCGGGTTGGACAATTATGGACGGAGGATTAGTTTAATGAACGTTAAAAAATATACAAAAGCGGATGGTCAGTACTTCAAAGTCACAGACAAAATTTCAGGTGTAACTCTGATGTACGGTGAATTGAACGAATCAAGTGAATTGAATACGGTTCACAACGTCGAGTTCATTTCAGAAGAGCAGTATGAAGCTGAGCGTCCGAAGCCGAAGCCGCTACCTGAAACGAAGATGGTGTAAAAGATCAGCCCCGAAAGGGGCTTTTCTTGTAAGAACAATGTGTCATACGAAGAAGCAATCAAAAAAGCATAAAGCATTTAACCTAGCGAATGTACTTGGTATCCTCAATATTATTACAGTTGAATTGCTTACTACACTGCAGCAGACAAAAACGGAACACAAAGAGACGCACGTTTTTGGAAAGTTGTAAAACATAGTGTTTATAAAGCCCCAATTCTGGGCTTTTTATAATAAAACCTTGGTGATTCTTAGCTTGTTGTTTACTTACACAAGTAATCCTAATAAATTTTAAGTATACAATTAGTGTTGAAATATTAATATTAACCCAAAAATGGTACTATTTGATCACTAAAACCAATGAGGGAAAACGCATGAAGCGTTTCAAGTTTCAGTACCTATTCCTGGGTTTTTTTAGCGTTTTTACATTGTTAAATCATTCAGCTTTTGCTCAAGATACGGTATCTACTGAGTTCGTTTTATTATATCGAAACGAGTTCACCTTTGGGCTTTGTGTCTTTGTCTTGTTCATAGCATCTTGGCTCGGAATGAAACTACCAACAAAAAACGGTGAAAAAGACTTACCACCGAGTGTAAAATTTGTAACAGCCCTATTGGGAGGTATTTTGGCCTTTATCTATTGTTTATATAAAGATAAAAGCCTAACCTTACTCAACCCAATATGGATTACAGTTGCTTCTATTGTACTCCCTGTAACAATTCTCAACCTACGAGAAAAATTTAATGAGTATAGTAAAAGCATAAAACTAACAGGAAAGGGTGAATAACATGCCTATTACTTTTTTCACAGCACTATGGGCTGCCCTAGCCCTACTTAGTTTGATTGGGTTATATTCATTTAATAAAGGGAAAAATATTTTTGTCTTTATTACCAGTCGGAAGTATTTGATTGTTCTTCTTTTAGCATCCCTAATTGGTATGCGTCAGAACCATATCTTAGCATCGGTTTTATTAGTGGGTGGGGTTCTTTGGATGGCCTTAGATTATGACTTTTATTTAGAGAAGTTAAAACATATCCGTGATCAAAGCTAAAATAGGTACTTTATGTTGTAGAATAATCCTCAACCCAGTTGAGGATTATTTTAATGTCAAAATTAACACGAATCGACTTCCAGAAATGGCTTATCAGTAAAGGAAAAAACGTAGGCAACGCAGGTGCTGACGGAATTATCGGTAAAGCAACCAAGGCTGCAGTCTTTGAACTATTCCGAGACCTAAAAGCCAAAGCCGTTACCCATGATGAGCTCAAACAATTATCTATTTTGCTTGGAGATAATACAGGCACAGCCAAGATCAGAGCCGTTGCAGAGGTAGAATCAGGTGGCAACGGTTGGTTAAACGATGGGCTTGTTAAAATCCTATATGAACGCCACAAATTCTGGAAATATAATAACGACACCAGTGCGCCTAAGTCTACGTTCTTCAACTACCCAACTGGGGGTAACTACACCATTGATGCTGATAATAACGATATTAACGACAGTTGGGAAAAACTATTACGTGCCTGTGAATTTGACCCTTTAGGTGCATTCATGTCAGTTTCTATGGGTAAATTCCAAGTGATGGGTTTCCACTATGCTCTTTTAGGATTTAAAACCCCATGGGATATGATGTACTCACTGGTTTCCGATGAGAAAAAACATTACGAACTATTAGTGCGATACATCAAAGTCAATCACTTATCCAAGGCTTTTGTAGCAATCAACGGTGTGGCAGATAACTGTCGATCTTTTGCTGCAGGATACAATGGTTCAGGATATGCGAACTTCAATTACCACGTTAAGATCGCCAATGCGTACACCAAGTATAAAAACAAGGGGTACTAAATGGTTGGCTTGTCTAAAAAGCATAAAGAGCGATAATCTTGTTGAAAACACCAGATGGTTATAAAGTAATCAAATAATAGAAAAAAGAGTTGACGAAGCATTCTGGTTTCAACTAATATTCACATCAACAGGTCGTCATGGACTTGGATTAAAAGTTTCAATTTCGGTTGAAACTTTTGATTTTCTTAACCAGTGTTGGTTTTACCAATATTGGATTAAGAAGATTAATCTTCTTACGAAGCTAGTAACCTCCAAAACGATGCTCATCCGTCCATCGTCAAATTGGAATCAAGGTGAAGACTGTCTATAGCCTAATATGACGTAAAAAAGGTAGTAGGTATGCTTAAATACTGATTGAACTTTGGGAGAGGTTCAGTCTAAGCCACAGAACTTGGCTTGAGAACGGTAACGAGATCGAAGATTCCCTATGTCATGTTCATTTACTTCTTCATAGCTCAGTTGGTAGAGCAACGGACTGTTAATCCGTGGGTCACACGTTCGAACCGTGTTGAAGAAGCCAGTTTTAGCTCGAATAGCTCAGTTGGTAGAGCGGCAGTTTTGTAATCTGAAGGTCGTAAGTTCGATTCTTACTTTGAGCACCATATTTAACAACACAAATACCTAGTCATTCCGACTAGGTTTTTTAGCACTTGGAGAAAGTAATGTTCGAATCAAAACTGCTTGACGAAGAAACAATGGCTAAAGCTTTAGCTCTTTCCTTACAGATGATGATTGAGCAAATAAAACAACATGGCTCAGAAAAATTTCTGCAACCAGTTAGAGCACTAATCCCAATGCTCACGCCACAAACGGCTCCACACTTCGTTGCCCAAATGGAAGATAATTTGTGGATTCCAGACTCGGAAGATGCTAAGTCAAAACTTAGTCACTCAATTATGACCTCAATGGCTATGGCGGGTAAAGGTCCAGTGGAAATTATGCAATACGTCAAAAATTATAATTTCGAAAAATTAAATAGTATTTTAATGGACGAATTATCAGAAATTGATTTTGACTTCGATACCTATAAAGTCTATATTACTGAAATGAAATCTCTAATTGCAAAGATAAAATTGGATTTTTCATTAGACACTTTAAATTTGACTGAGCAGAGTTTAGATTTAGAGTTGTGAGTCACACATCTCAAGACCTACTGCTACCTCCTCCTTAACCCAGAAAATGGTAGCACTATATACTTCGTGGGCATTATTGGTGTAGGGAGTTTCTGAACGTATTTGGCTGTTTGGGTTCAGAATCAGTACAATGTGTGAGTACATATTTCGTATGTCTGTGGGTGGACAAGTTAAGGGACTTTCCAGAGAAACTTAACAAATACAAAATATACCTGTGGATTGAGGGTTGGGCGAGATTATTCCCAGTGCTAAAAATGATCATGAACCACTTGTTGCTCCGGGTGGTTTTTTCATATATAGTGTTTTTAACAACGGACAGGTCTCAAAACAGACACTGTCCTTTTCTTATCTCTAAATTTGACCAAAGGTGATGACTATGACCACTGCCTTCCAAGAAATGATTGAAACGTATCAAGAGCTGCAGCACACAAACAACAAGAGTCTGCCCCAGGCGATTGTTCAGCGATTTAAGCAGCAGGTTTTTCAAAGTTTAGTAACTCAAGGTGGTAGACCTACAGGTTTTTTTGAACGCTATGACTTTAAATTCAATTACATTTTAGAGAAACATCCAGAGGGGTTAGATAACTTCTTTAGTCAGTTAAAGGATGAGGTCGTTAAAGAACCCTGTCTTGATCTACAGATTCAACGTGATCCAGATTACACCATTGGTGTGCGAGAAGACTTGTTCTGCCCAGATCTACTACCAGACTGTTACATCATTATCTACTACAAACCAAGCGTATAAGGAAAAAAACCAATGGCTTTTGCATTTGACAACATAGTTGAAAACATTCTGGTGGATAGAACCAATATCCACCTCTGGGATCAATTCTTTATTGAGAATATGTCTAAAGAACAAAACTTCTGCGGCTATGACATAGAGTCCTCACAAAGAGACGCACACGATGGAATCAAGACGTTGATGAAGATCGACGACGACGGATTCAGCCACGGCAAGAAATTAATCTTTGATTTTAAACGCACGAAAATTACAGGTGCGTCTTTTTATTTCGGGCATACAGCAAGTGACAAAGCATTCTATGTAAACTTTGGACATGCCGATGAACATAACACAGTCTCAGTCTCTTACTTGTGGAAGTGGATGGACCTTGCCAAAGCCAATAATGTGAACCTCATCATCCACAACCGCCAATATGAGCACTCAGTACACCTTGGCTCTTATGGCTACACTTTGCCGAACGCATTCTGCTCCCTGCAGCTTTGTGTATCAGCATATAATCCAGATGAATATAAAAAATCGAACCTAATCCAAGCAGTGGTGAACGGTATTAAACCATTGATTCCTGAAATTGAGCGTCAATTTACTAATTACGAACATGGTGCGTTGACTTTCCAACAAGAAGAACTACTTGGCAAATTCTGTGCAAAATCTGGAAATGCAACACACGCTTATGAAGGTATTGTGAAAGAGATCTCGTATGGTTACGGTCTCAAAAAAGCGGTGAAATCTTGGTTCGGTCATCAAATGATTGAGTTCAAAGACACATTAGGTAAAGAAGCCGATATGTCGTCCCTTACTGGTGCACAGGTCTTGGCCTATGGTGCTGACGATGCTGTGTGGGCTTACCGACTATTCTTCCGTATCTACCAATACCTGCAATCAGTGAACCCGAAAGTATTGGAAACTTACATTGCTGTAGAAAACCCAATCACCAAGGTATTTTCTGAAACAACCATTGGAGGTATGAAGGTAAATAAACCAGAGATTCTTCGTCGCCAAGCTGTGATGCGTGAAGAAGTAGCTGTAAATTTACGTGCGTTCAAAGAAGCATTGCGTGAAGTAATGCCTTCTGAATTACCGCCTATGCATGAAAAATTGCTCAAGTATGAGAAATGGTACAAGCCAGAATCACATCAAAAGTATTTTGATTACATCACTCAATGGTTGGCACAACCAGACGATGTTTCAGCATACAAAATGTGTATTCAGGTTAAGAACTCTACAGGCAACGCTTGGTATCAAGAATCAACAGGTTCAACCAAACAACCACCGGGGGCTTTACTATCCATTAACCATTACATGGCTATGCGATATATTTTGTTCGTGCTGTGTGATCTACCATGTAAAGCAACAGGTGGTAAGATTCAGTCTGATAAAGATGCCCGAGCAGAGATGTTGGCTGAGTTGGGTGAAGATGCAAAAGGTAAACGTATTCTTGAACTATATGGAAAATTGGGTTCTGCAGAACAAGCGTTTAAACTTTACATCACACCATACTTGTTCTTGGTAGATCCAGATACAGGTTTGATGCATCCGATCATGACCAGTATGTTGGCTACACGTCGTACCAGTTGTTCTAACCCAAATGGTCAACAACTGGCAAAACGTGGGGACTCGGTCTTTGTCCGTGGCTTTTTCCAAGCTGACGATCCAGATAGTGTGATTATCTCAGCCGACTGGTCAGCAATCGAACTTGTGGCAATTGCAGCGAACAGTCAAGACCCTGAGTTCTTGGAAGCATATGCACAACGACCACATGCGGATTTGCATAGTAAGGCTGCTGCAGGTGTTATGAATCTGGATATTGACGAGTTCATGGCCTTGCCTGATAAAAAGACCCACCGTACCGTACTTGGTAAAGGTGCAAACTTTGAATATTGGTATTCAGGATGGTTGATGAATACAGGTAAACGAATGGGTTGGAATATGGAACAGACTGCAGACGCAGTACGTGGTTATGCGGATACTTTTAAAGTTGCAGAACAATGGCGACAAGGGGTGATTGCTGAAATTCAACAGCGCGGTGTGGTTCAATTACCAGATGGGCATACACGTGTTCGTTTTGAAGCAACGGATGAATGGTCTGATATGATGTGGGAAGCATTCAGCACCTTTGGTTCAGATGCTATTTGCAACTTTGGTCGTGAAGCAATTCGTCGTATTCAACGTCGATCTTACAACCAAGCGGTGAACTTCTCAATCCAAGGGTTGTGCGCTGCATTGGCTAAACAAACCATTTTGCGTACTGTTGAAGAAGCGAAAAAAGCGGAGTTCAAGGCACGATTCATGCTCTTGATTCACGATGAACTGCTATTTTCTGTACCACGTGTGGAAGCTGCTAAGTTCTGTGACTTCCTGTATGAACAAATGATTCAGGATACCGACCTTTTACCAGGTGTGAAAGTGGATAGTTCTGTAGCTATGGGTTATACCTTCCAACCATATGACCCTGTATTGGCTCCATATGGGCAGATAGAATTAATGGAAATTCAAAAAGGCGTACCTGTGATTCCAGAAGAATGTTGGGGTGAGAAAGCAAGCCCTTCTCAACGTGACGACATTATTAACTATTTAACCATTGGTCGGATGACTGCTGCAGCATAATTTGTTGCATTTTCGGGAAAGGCATGATAGCCTTTCTCAAAATCAAGTTTCTACCCACGTTCCCCAACGTGGGCTTTTTACAACTGCAGTAAGGCAAGGATATGAGTGAACGTGAAGATGATTTGGAACAGCAAACGATTGAGTTGCACTTCCAACAAGCAATGCACCAGACCAAGAAAAAGGCTGTGTTATTGACCCCGAACGGTGAATGTTATAACTGTGATGAGTCAATTGATCATGATCAATTATTTTGTGATGTTGATTGCCGTGATGATTATGAAAAACGCAAACGTGCGGAATCCCAAAGACTCTACTGAGGGCTTGGACTATGTCTACAGGTAAGGCAACAGAACATGAAACAGCACGTAGAATAAGACAGCAGTATAAAACTGCTGTTTCTATTCAAAGGCTACCTGATAAGTTCGACACAGGTAAATTTGAAGACACAAGACCGAGTGATTTTTTAATTATTTTAGGTCGAGATATTGCAAAAAATTCTTCTTCAATCTATTTTGTTGAATGTAAAGAAACTGAAAAACCAAAAACGAGTTTTTCAATACTTGGAACTTTCCGTAAAGGTCAGGTTCAAGGTATGGTCAGGGCAGCCCAATTGAGGTTGCCTTATTTTGTAGTCTTTCACATATTGGCTACAAAGCAAATTTACTTAGTACCGGGCGTTGAGATCCTACGATGCTTGAACGAAGGTAAGAAATCAATCTCAATAAGTATTATTGAGCAATACCCATGGAAAGAAGGTGAATTATATGACTACTATCAACAAAGATCGAATTGAAAAACAGTTTGTCCATTTCATGGTCGATCTTGAAACATTGGGTGTGATCCCAAATAAGAACCCAGTGTTGCAGATTGCAGCTGTAAAATTCGACTCTGTTGAATTTGAAGCATGTAAGAATGAAGATGGTTCCATCGTTGCGTTTGAAGCATTCCTACCACTGGCTGATCAAATTAAACTTGGTCGTAAACCAGATGCGGGTACAGTCGCTTGGTGGTCTAAACCAGATAAGAAAGAAGTAGCCGAAGTGGTTTTCAAAGGTGTTCAAGAAGCTCCCCCTTTGAAAGAACAGTTGGAAAAATTTGCCAACTGGGTTGCTGCAGAATGTCGTCAACCAGATGGGTCATATGCTGAGTCTGTGTTCTGGGCTAAACCAACATTATTCGATTACCCATTTATGGATGGTTTATTTCTGGAAACTGGTGTACCTAGCCCATTTCACTTTCGTAAAGTAATGGATATGCATACATACATCGTATCAGCATTGAAGAATGTACATTATGCGGTGAACCACTACCAAATGAACCATCACGTGGCTACAGAAACATACTGGTATGCTTTTGAGAAAGTGCGTCGACTACATAAAGGGCGTAAAGATGCCCACAATGCATCGTCGGATTGTATTTTTCAGCTAGATTGGTTGAAAGAAATCTCATCAAACCTTGGTCACTATGTAAGTGAAACAGGTATTAAAGAAACTTTGGCACGTAAGGATTAATCATGAGTAGCGTACAAATGAACCAACTGATCAAACCAATGCATGATCGCGTTTTAATTGAACGTGACGTAGAAGAAACAACTGCAGGTGGCATCGTACTGGCAGGACAAGCTCAAGAACTTCAACGAAGTGGTGTTATTTTAGAACTTGGCGCAGACTGGCATCCATTTCAAGTAAAAGTAGGTGATCGCGTTTACTTTGGTGCGTATGCAGGTATGGAGATTAACCATGAGGGTAAACCTTATCTTTTGTTAAAAGAGTCAGAAATTTTAGCTGTTGAAGAATAATTCTGTTGACAGCAAGTTTTTAGTTAGGTAGTTTGTATTTATGAATTTACCCGACAAGAAATTCTACGAGTGACCTGAAAAGGCCACTCGTTTTTTACAACCCAAAAAAGGAATCAAACCATGGCTGAACAAAACACAATGACGAATGAGCAGTTACGTAACCATTTCGAACAAATGGTTATGGATAAAAAAGTGCCATACATCAACAATTTTATCAATGAACATAACTTCGCAATCAACCCACATACAGACAACTATGTGGATATGGGTAACGAAGTAGCGTTCAACATTTTTAAAGAAGGCTTCTTGAGTGGAGCAAAAGAATAATGATTGACCGTAACCCAACAATTTACTTAGGCAATGGTGCAGCATTAAAAACCATTGGTGATGCACACCTTGGTCGAGTATTTAAAACAAATGTGCCATTAGATCGTCGTGGAGAATATGAAGCTCTGCAACTTCAAACATTGAAAGAACAACTACATATGGATATTCCTGTAGATGCTGCAGGAACATTAACCGACTTGGTCCGTTGCCAAGTCGGGGACTGGTTTGATAAATCTGTTGTGGCTAACCGAGATGTGTTAAATTCATATAGTTTATTAAAAGACTATGAACGAGACCATATAGAACCTCTCTATATTATTTCGGGGAACCACGATGATAGTAAATCAATTACTGAACCAACATCTTGGGACGTGCTTGCTCAATTTTTTATGGATTCAAAGCGAGTTATTTTTGTCAAAAAGTGGAAAGTTCATCAACTTGATGATGGAACACAAATCCTTTTTGTTGGATGGAATATTCATGACAGTGTTGCCAGTGCTTATTTGGAAGCAGTGGAAGCAGGGTTTAACCAAATCCGAATGGTTGTGTGTCATCTTGATCGTATTAGCTATGGCGACGACACCAATGTGATTCCATACGATTTCCTGCTCAACAAAGGAATCGAATATGTAGTGTCAGGTCATGAACACAAACCATACTTTTTTCGTGAAAACGACATGCGAGTAATCGGCACTGGTTCACTACTTCCGTATAGCCATGCGGAAGATCCAGAAACTGAACATTACATTACGTTCCGCAGCTTGGAAGAACTAGAAGCCTACGGTGTTGAAAATTTGGGTCAGAAACATGTACGTGTATATGTGGAAGACCCAAATTTATTGCCTGAATTTAGCAGCTTGAGTCTGCAGGTGAATAAATCAGATACCGAAGCAGCCGAAGGTATTTCAGAAGTGGTTATTGAATCCTACAACTCCAAGGCAATTTGGGAAGCGTCTGCAGCATCGGTTGAATTACCAAAGGATGAAGCAGATTTATTGTGGACAGAAATTACAGATAAAGGTTCGGTGGAAGAATGATTCACGAAATTACACTCAAAAATTGGCACAAACACAATAACAAGACCTTCACTTTTAAAGAAGGTCTTAATCTTATTAGAGGTGAAAATGAAGCAGGTAAATCTCTTATTCTGGAAGCTATTGATTTTCTATTGCATGGCAGTGTGGCTTTACGCTTGCCTGTTAGCTTGTATAGTTCTGCTATGTCTGTGGATGGTTCTTTTACCATTAATGGTGTTAGGTATCGTATTGTCCGAACCACTAAAAAAGCACAGCTCTTTAATGCTGAAACTGAACAACTTATCGCGTCAGGGACTAAACCAGTTGATCTTGAGGTAAGAAAACTTCTTGGTTACAGCCGTAGTGTGTTCATGGTTTCTAACTATAGCTCACAGGACTCGATCAATTACTTGTCCACGCTGAAACCTGCAGAACGTAAACGAACAATCGACAACGTGGTTGGTTTGACTGCAGTAGAAACAGTATTGACCGAACATAAAACTGAATTAAGTGTGTTAAATAAAGCACTTAGTTCAGTGAAAAATCGTGAGGTTGAACAACCACCGAAACCTACAGGTTTTCGTATCAATAATGTGGATGATTTAATCGACAGTTGCCGTAAACAAATTACAGAAATTACGGTGACTAAATCCATTCAAAGTAAGTTGAAAGAACAACACGAAGCTTTGGAACGGAATAAACCAGAAATGGTTGAACTTGGAGATATTTCGGGCCTTATTCCAGACATGGATGAGACTCGTATAGCTCAGATTCAAGAGCATAAAAAATCTCTGGTGCGTAACCAAGACAACTTGGTAATGCAGAAAAACAACTTGGTTAAACCAGTGTCTGTGTCTGAACCAGATCATTCGCATTATTTAGAAGGTGTGACCAATGAGTTGATTCGTGAGAATCACAACAAACGTGGTCAGATTGTCACAGGCATTAACTTTTTTGCAGAACGTGTAGATGAATATACAAAACGCACAGAGGGAGAAACCTTTTACTCAGAGGGAGAAATTGCCGAAGCAGAAAAACAAACCAAGTTGCGTCAAGACTGGGTTCAATTGCAGGAACTAAAAGAACGTGGTTCCGTGAACTGTAACCATTGTGGTGAAGAAGTATTACTGGCTGCAGATATAATTAAGGAACATTATGCTCATGTACCTGAACATGTAGACGCACCAGTGGTTCCTCATGATCAAATGAAGTGGCATAACAATCAGTTAAATGAAAATTTAACCAAGTTGGAGCAATACAAAGCAGACTTGACTCAAAAACAAGATGCTTTAGCAGACTTTGATGCTTGTTGGTACTCAGAAACAGCCATTGTTCGTCACATTGAATATACCGTTGCGAAGCAAAAGTACGACAAGTACCAACAAGAACTGGAAAAGTATGAGACTGAATCTGTTCGTTTGACTAATGCTCAGGCAGAAAATGTTAAAGAACTCAAGACCGTTGAAGATGAATATCCAGATGATAAGTTTGAAGCACACCGCTTGGCTGTTCGAAATCAAACCATTTGGGAACAGAACCAACGCGATACAGCCAATTGGCAAAAGAACAAAGATGCTTTAGAACCATATGTGGGTGATCAGCGTTTGGAGTTTTTGACTGCTGAATTACCTCGGTTGGAAGCCGACTTGGTGAATCATCAACGTAATAAACAGGAATGGGTTGATTATGATGCTGCTATCGAAAAGTACGAACTATGGGTAGCTGAATATGAAGATGCCCAGTGTGGTGTAGATCTGGAAAAGACTCGGATTGAAGCCTTGAATGTATATAAGGCTCAAATCAAGACAGCAATTTTACCTAGCGTGAATGCTGTAGCAACCCAATGGCTTCACCGTATGTCCGAAGGAAAGCACCATAAAGTGGAATTGACCGAAGACATGGCTATTCTGGTGAACGGTGAACCTATTGAAGCTCTTTCAATTTCTGGTCGCGCTTTAGGTCATTTGAGTCTACGCATGGCACTAGGTCAGGTCTTGACCAACCATGTGTTTCCTGTATTTATGGCTGACGAAGTCGATGCTTCAATGCGAAATGAACGAGCACAAAACGTATTGGATGCTTTGACAGATATGTTAAAGGGTTCAATGAAACAGATCATTATGATCAGTCACCGTGAACTTGAGCACGTTGATAATATTATTGATATTTAAAAAGGAAAAACCATGAAACCAGTAATGCAAACAAAATTTGGTAAAGGTGGCAATTGCCTATCAGCGTGCTTCGCATCTTTATTTGAAAAAGATTTAAGTGCTGTTCGTTATTTCTTTGACAATATTCCAGAAGATGTGGAGCAGGATGATCCTAAGTGGGTTCCAGTGTTTTGGAATAACGTACATGAATACTTGCGTAGCCAGGGTTACGGTTTGATTCACTTATGTAATGAGGATATTCAAGAAACCATTGGTATGATGGAGGGCTATTTCTTGGTTGGGGGACAATCACCACGTGGTTATTCACATAGTGTGATTTACACCAAAGATGGTTTAGCCCATGACCCACACCCGGAAGGTGGTGGTGTAATTCCTGAAACTGTATCTATTATCTACCCTTTATTTAATAAAGAGCAGTTAAGAACCTACATCACCTTGAGTCCAGATTTAATTGGTAAATTCGTGCTTATTGATGAAAACAAAACCCGGTGCTGTCGAGTTTTAGAATACGATTTAGAAACTCAAAAGGTTAAACTAATGTTCGTTAGTGAAGCTACTCGCCCACACTACTACACAGTGAACTATAAGCGTTTGACTTTGTGTGAACACCAATATTAAGGAAAATAAAATGACTTTAGTAAACTTAATGCTTGAAGTAGGAAAAACAAAACGTAACTTAATTGAGTTACACGATCAAATTTTACTAGGTGAATCTTTATTACGTAACCAGTTGATGGATATACAAAATAAGTTCGCACCTAAACACCTGTTGGGCCAAGAACTGGTTATAGGTCAGCATGAAGTATCAAACATAGATGAGTATATGCTCAAATCTAAAGGCTATTTTGATCAAGGGATTTTCCCACGTGCGCCTAACTACACACGGAATCTCTCGAAACATTATATTGGTGCAGATATTAAAATTGTTCGCATAGAACTGTGTGATTTGGTGGATAAAAGTCCAGACACCTTGATGTGGCTTGTTATTGGTGTGGTACGAAACAAAACTACAGGCGAATTTGGTAAGAAAGAAATTTCCACATATTTGTTTGACAAAGTTGAAATGAAAGATTAATCTTAAAACCTCAAAACATCACCGTAAGGTGGTGTTTTTCTTTAACCTAAAAAACGGAACAAACCAACCATGACGACTTTACCAATCCCTGCTTCTGTTCAAGCAAACCTAGAAATTATTAAAAATATGGGTGCTGCTGAACTTTCTCGTTTAATCAACATTCGTGCAGGTCGTGCGCCTTCACACAATCCGTCGGCTCAAACCTTAATCAACCAGTTTAACTTAATCGAATCAGAAATCGAAGAAGGTAAACTTGCTGCTGCAGCTGCAGATCTTGCAGGTGTTCGTGATGCTATTTGTGACATTGTGCTATTAGCTATGGGTCAGCAAGGCCACATCAATGAAATTGATCTTGATAGTGATTTCAAGCGCATGTGCGCTTACAACATGACTCGCATCCCTCAATCTTTAGAGGAAGCCGAAGCCACAGTTGAAAAATATAAAAAAATCGGCATTGAAACTCAAATTAAACCCATTAGTTTAAACCCTAATTTTGGTGGTGAACTTTACCCAGTCGTTTGCGTAGACCGTGACCAATGGGATAGTAAAGGTGCTCACTACCCACCTCGTAAATTCGTTAAATCAGTAGCCTTTATTGATGCTGAATTTGAAGAAATTGAATCTGTACAGATCGAAGTCCCTGCAGAACTACAAGGTTTGGGTAATTTGATTACAGAACCAATGGTTGATTTATTCTTAAAAGAATTAAGTGTATGGGAGCAGGATGACGCAACCGATGGTTGTAGTTATGAAGAATTTATTGCAGACATGAAAAATCGTTTAATTGGAAAACGCGCATGAAAAAGCACCCTTTATTGGTTAAAAAACCAAAAGTTATTAACTTAGAGGCGATTGAAAATCAAGTTGATTATTCAGACACTCTACCAATTTATGCTCGAATCATTGAAGCGACTCGTTGTATTGAAACTGGTGCAACGATTGAGACATTTGAAATGTATTTTCCACGCCCTATTTTGGCTGAACAAAATACACATCGTGTCTTCTCACGCAACACTGGTTCAAGTCGTGCGATCCCATTGAAAACCATGCTTCGTGAGCTTCGTCGCACACCATTTATCCCTATGTTCTGGGGTAAAAACAAATCTGGTATGCAGTCTGCAGAGACCCTACCTTGGTTTAAAGCGAAGATGTGTTCAATTGCTTGGAGTATTCATCGGGTACTTACCTTTGCTACAGTAAAATTCCTGAGCAAAATGGATCTACACAAGCAATGGGCCAATCGTTTGTTAGAGCCACATACCTATATTCGTCAAGTTGTAACCAGTACGTCTTGGGACAACTATATTACTTTACGACACCATGATGATGCTCAACCTGAGATTGTGGCTTTAGCCTACATGGTGAAAAAAGAATTAGCGACTTATCGCGCAGATGAATACGCTATGTACCGTCGTGTGTCTTGTACACATAAGAAAAATGCCTTCCACTGGCATTTACCGTACATTACAGAGGAAGAACGTGTTGAGTTTCAACATCGACCTCTTTACTTGGCTAAATTATCTGCAGCGCGTTGTGCACGAACCAGTTACTTGACTCAGGAAGGGATTAGTCCACGACCTGAACGCGAAATGGGTACGTTCAAGAAATTGGCTGAGTCTAGCCCAATTCATGCTTCACCATTAGAGCATCAAGCTTTCCCTGCTAAAAAGCGTAATCGTCAGTCTCGTAACTTTATTGGTTTCAACCAATATCGTGATTACTTCGAAAACCACGAACACGGTCAACCAGTTTCTGAACATACAGAAATGCTTTAAAAATCAACAGGATGACCCAACAGGGTCATCTTTTATTTGGAGAAAATTATGCGTAGAAAAACAATATTTCTTTTTAACGGCCCACCCGGCTGTGGTAAGGATGCAGCTTGTGCGGAGATTATGCGGTTAGATTCTGAAACCATTTATGCGTACTACAAAGAATGGTTGTATGAGGAAACCGCAGGGCTTTTAGATTTTACGTTCGAAGCTTGGTCTAAAATTTGCCAAGATACTGAGCTAAAAGACACACCTATGTTTTTACAATTTGAAGGGAAAGCTGCAACACCTCGTCAAATATTGATTCACTTTGCCGAAACTTTAATAAAACCAAAGCATGGTCGTGATTGTATTGCTGTTAAAATGGCTGAACGATTACGTGAAAAGGTCAAGGACTTGGACCATTACACAGTCGTTGTCCCAGACGTTGGTTTCCCAGAAGAACTTACCTTAATTCAGGAAAATTTTCCCGATGCTAATATTGTCTTGGTTCATATTAAACGTCCGGGCTGCAGCTATGCGAACGATTCGCGCAACTACGTAGGTGAACCAAATGTTGTGTTAGATAACAGTGGTTCTTTTGAAAGTTTTAAAAAGGCTGTGTCTGACTTATGTTTACAAGAAAACACATACCCTTTTGAGGATTAATGATGGGGGTGTAGTGCTTTTGATTTCGACATAAATTAAAAGTCAAGACTGTTTTTTGTCTACTTTTTCCTATAAATTAGAGCCTATCACAACTCTCAACGGATGCACCAAGCATCCGTTTCTTCCCCTGGGTATAATTACTATGTTAGAACAACATATAGATTACTCACGTGACTCTTTACTAACACAATTTGGTAAAGAGACGTTGAAGGATCGCTATCTAAAACCAAACGAAAAATCCCCTCAAGACGCATTTATGCGTACCTCTGTAGCCTTTGCATCTAATGAAGCCCATGCTTTGCGTATGTATGATTATGCAAGCAAACAATGGATTGGTTATGCTTCACCAGTGCTGTCTAATGCCCCAGTTCGTACTAAATTCTTTCAAGAATATTCTAAAAACTTCTCAAAAGACGCTTATGAATCTGTACTTGGCGCACTCCCGATCTCTTGCTTCACAGGTTTTGTGGGTGATTCACGTGAAGAAATTGGTTTCCATTACTTAGAATCACTATGGTTGGCTTCGGGCGGTGGGGGTTACAAGGCTTACTGGGGTGATTTACGACCAGTCAATTCAACAACATCTACAGGGTCTAAGACTGGTGGTTTAATCCCATTCTTCCATGTGATGGATGGTATGATTGTGGCAACCCACCAAGGTAACAACCGTCGTGGTGTTTATGGTGGTTGTATTCGTGATAACCATCCTGAGATTATTGAGTTTATTGAATCTCGTAAAATGTCTGGTGATCCGAATAAACGTTCACGTAATATTTTCCAAACAGTGAATATTTCAGATGCCTTTATGTACGCTGTTCTGGAAAATGCACAATGGGCCTTGATCGACCATGAAGGTAATACCGTTAAAACTGTGTCAGCTCGTTCCCTTTGGGAATTGATGCTTGAATCACCTTTCGAACTGGGTTGTCCTTTCCTACATTGGATTGATACTTCTAATGATATGTTACCAAGTGTTCAAAAAGCACTGGGTTTACGTGTGAACAACGTCAATATCTGCACCGAAATTGCCCTGGCGAACGATAAATTCCGTACTGCTGTATGTTGTTTATCTTCATTGAACCATTTGAAACGCGACGAATGGTTTGGTAATGATTTGTTTATTCGGGACTGTGTCGAGTTCTTGGATAACGTCTTAGAATACTTTATTCAAAATGCCATTTATGCTTGTACAAAAGACTATAACTGGGATGGTTTGAAAAACATTATTCGCACAGACCTTGTCGATGCCCTTAATCCTGCTGACCCATTAGAATCTGTTTCTGCTAAAGATAAACCAACTTTACGTGAAAGCTTAGATAAAATTTACCAAGATATTGGTCTTGATGTTGAATCTGTCGTTGAAAAAATGGCTAAAAACATCGTTGAAAAAGCAATCATGGGTTATAAAAAAGCGGTGTACTCAGCTAAATCTGAACGCGCCATTGGTTTGGGTATGATGGGTCTTGATTCATATTTTATGGATAAAGAAATCCCTTATGAATCTCAAGAAGCAGTAAATATCACCTATAACTCATTCAAGTGGGTGAAAGAGTCTGCAGTTAAAGCGTCAATTGATTTAGGTACAGAACGTGGTGAAGCACCAGACATGGTGGGTACAGGTCGTCGTAATAGTCATTTATTGGCTGTGGCTCCGACTGCTACAAACTCAACCATTGCAGGAGGTATTACTCCGGCACTTGAAAAACGCTTCAAAAATATTTTCCCACAGAAAACTAAGTCGGGAACGTTCGAAGTTGTTGAACCTGCATTAATTCGCGCACTAAACCGACATGGTCTCAACACACCAGAAACCATTAAGTTCATCAAAGATAATAAAGGGTCAGTTCAAAACGTTGATGGTTTGACTGAGCTTGAAAAATTATATCTTCGTACAGCGTTTGAAACAGATCAAATGTGGGTTGTTGAACATGCTGCAGCAGCACAAGAATTTGTATGTCAGGCAGTTTCAACCAACTTATTTATACGTCCGGGTACTCCACGTCGTTATGTAAATGCTGTTCACTTCCGTATGTGGCAACGTGGTTTAAAATCTCGTTATTACATCCGTACCGAAGCGTTGAACGATGGTGATGCTTTTGCTGACGAAGCAAAAGAAGTGAATACGATTGATTATAATCGTGCAAATATCTTTGAAGAATGCCTAGCATGTGGTGGTTAAGATGACGAATAATATTCCTTTTGAAAAACTTAAACTGACAGATCCTCGTAGTTATTATCGTGATTTTAAATACCCTTGGGCTTATACGTTTGCCGAAGAACACCGTCGTATGAACTGGACACGTGAAGAAGTTCGAACCCTTCACGAAGACGTTGCCGACTGGAAATCAATGACAGAAGAAGAACGTGCACCACGCCAGTTTCTCTTGAACTATTTTGTTCAAGCAGACGTGGATGTTGCAGGTTCATATTTCGACAATTTAGGCCGTTGGTATCGTCAACCAGAGCTACGCATGGCCTTGGCACGTATCATGGATCGTGAAGCAACACACGTAGACAACTATGATATGCTTCCTGACCAATTTGGTATTCCACTTTCAGATTATTCTGAAATGTTGGAGATTGATGAGGTTGCAGATCAACATGACTTTATGATTGCACCAGTGGTTGGTGATGATCTTCGTTCACGTTTAATCACTCTTACTCGCCACATTTGTGGTGAAGGGATTGGTTTATACGGTTTGTTCTTGATGCTTTTGAATGACCAACGTTTTGGTAAAATGAAATCTCTAGGTCAAGAAATCGTATCTTGGTCTAGTCGTGATGAAAATCACCATGTTTGGTTCTTGACCAAATTATTTAACACTGAGCTTGAGGAAAACCCAGAGGGGGTTACTCAAGGTGATTTTATTGCTGAACTCAAAGCCGATGTTGTAGCAATGTTCAAGAACTCGGTGCAACGTGGTGTGAACTATGCTAAGGCTGTGTTTGCTAAAGGGCCTTTACCAGATCTGAGTGTTGAACAGATTGAAGTGTTTTTAAAACAATTAGCGAATGCGCGTATTAAAAAATTAAACCTTGGTATTGATTTCATTTACGATGACGTACCTATATTCGTTGAATTGGATTGGGCGAGCATGTTATTTGGAGGTTCATTGGATAACTTCTTTGAAACTGCAGGAACAAATTACCAGATTGGTGCTTTAACTGGTGAATGGGAATATCCACCAGTAGGGTTTATGAAAGATAGTGATGCTGCTAAAGCTTTAATGGATTAAATAGTAGCTGTAAAAAACCACCCTCCTGGGTGGTTTTTTTTATAACTAAACTATTGGTGTAGGTGGTGGAGGAGGTACATAACTTGGGTCTTGAGGGATAATTTCCTCGGCCCAAGCTGAATATGTAGTACCCCATTGGTTTTGCAAACGAAGTTGCAAGTAACTTCCAACAGGCAATGGTGTAGTAATATTGATTCGAGCAGTTGTATCTGACAATTTATTAACAACGTACTTACCAGTAAGGAATGAGAAAACACCACTATCAGGCTCAGTCTCATAACGAAGACTAAATGGATTAGTTAATTGATTTAGGTCGGTGTTATCTTGCCAATCTGTAGCACTGACTTCCAACTCAACGTAAACCTTACCTGTTGGTGCAGCAGTACCTGCAGAATTACGCAATGAACCAGTTATGTTCGTAATACTTGGTTGAGCATAAGTCCCAGATCTTGTTGCTGTATAGCTCCAAACGTCCGAAGACATTTTAGAACCAGAACCGTCTCGGTCATAAACCAGTTGGAAGGAATATTCCCCTTCACCGTGGTTGGGTACAGAGTAGGAAATTGCACTAGGTTCTAATACGATATTTGTCTTAGTTTCCTTTGGTGTTGAATATGAAAAATACTTGTTTTTATACTCAAACATGTCTGAGTTTTCAGCAGACCACGTTACTTTAATATTACCTCCATTTGGTAAGGTACTGATTAAAATAGGAACTTTAGATTGAGCGTCAGTGTATGGAACAAGATCCCGAACATATTTGGTTTGACCTGCTACCTCTTTGCTCGTATAAGGTGTGATATATAAAGACACCTTAGTTGTTTCTTTTGAGAAAGCAGGGAATAGTTCTGCGCCTAAACCATAAATACGTTGTTTTCGTTGCTCTCCTGTATTTTCATCCACCCAAACTACATCATAATGATGTGCCGGAATATCTGCAGCAAAGTCCAACTGGTAAATTAATTGACCGTTGTATGAAGCCCAGTCTTTGTATCTCAGTCTGACATTTTTAGGTACGCTTGGAATTTCTTCACGTACATAAATGTTATCTGAAACATCATATTGTAGGTTCACCAGGGTTGAATCATAAACATTATCTAAGGCTTCAAACTTACTTGGTGATACACTTGACGCTTTGAACTCAAAAACCTCACCACCGGATACGCCTGTAGAATCGTCCTGCATGACCCCTATGACTCGGAAAATCTTCGGTTGTCCGTACACACCACCTGCTATGATAATAGGGCTATTTTCCTCTAAATAGGGCAAATTATCAGTGTTAGTTGATGTGATTCTTAAAGTATAAGGGTCTATCGCTGTGACTTGTACTTTTTCAATTCCAAAAGGTGTATGAAACATAACGTCATAACTATCTTGGTAGATTGGGTCACGCAAGTTAATTTCACCATCTAAATAACTCAAGATACGCGCATGATTACCCCAACCATTTTCTTTATGTGCAATAAAGAAATGGTCGTAGATGTTCACCAAATGTCCGAGCCGTGGGATGTTAAACGTTGTGAAAATGTCTTCATCCCGATTGGTCAACAATGTATATACCGCTTGGCGAATAGCTTCCGCAGTATTAGTACAACCTATGGCTTGAAACTCAAAAGGAATCACACCATATTTATTGATTGATTCATTATCAACCACAGTGCGTCGGTCTTGTTTATAGTCATTTGCAGCGTTAAGGAACGTGACCTTGACTGTGTTGTATTTTGATTCAAGATCTGCAGAACTGTACTGAAAACTGGTTTGACCAATCATCTCTGGAATTACAAAGAACTTCGGAGTATTTGGTTTATCCATAAATGCGTAGTACACACCATTCACTTCTCGTAAGGTTGAATGTACAGCACCTGCTACGTAGTTGATGTATTCTTTGATCTTAGTTTGTTGCTGAACTACTTCGTTGAACGTGTAGCGTGGTAGCATTACACCTTCGGGTGTTTGTACTCGCTCATCACAATACTTAGCCAGTTGGTAGAAACTAGAATTATCAATATTAATTCTTCGTTCAATTGAGCGTAAACCCCAGTCTTGGTTCATGATTAATTCACGAAGTACCCAAAAAGGGTTGTTGGTCCATCCTTTTTTATATGATCCATCCCAAACACCATCGTAAGTGTGTTCGAAAGGATTGTAGTTACTTGGGATTTCACAAATCAAACCATAGAACTCGCCAGAGAAGTCTGGAATATCATCAAAACGATCCGTGTGCTGTGCTACGATCTGACACATGGCTGTTTTACGATAGGTTTTTTCTTTATCTGTAATAAGGGTCAAAGACTCCACAGAAATGGTTTTATTTGAGTATTTCTTTTCCTTCGAAGTTAATTCTTTCGAAAGACGAGTGATTTGAATCTCCCAATCGTGCGTGGCATCTTCTTTATCGAAGATTGGGATACTTACTTCATAAACATAACCACTTGTGGTTTTACCCTCAATACGAAGTGACCCTGCATTATATTCATCTATGATCTCTGGTTTTTCAGAAAGCTGTTGCTTTGCGGCGTTCTGTTGGCTGACCTGAGCTGTTTGACTGGTTGACATACCTTGAAGGCCACCTAAACCAAAACCGCCCGTACTGGATGAGGGGATATATGTTTTGTCTAAATCGTTAGAAGAAGTGATAATTTTACTCTCAGTCAAAACCTCATTGGCGAAATTAATTTGATCTTGTTCACTCATTTCATCAAACACTAAACCACGCTTGGTTGCTTCTTGACGTAAAGTGTCAACCGTGGCTTTTGATGAATATAAGGATGCCGTTGTTTCTGTTACATAACGCCAGTTTTCGTCACCCACTTTTCTATATTTAATAGATAAGATTACAGAACTGGTGCGGTTGTTTCCTTTTGAATCCCCTGCATATAGTGCTGAAACAAGTAACCGCACGTCAATTTGTTTGATCCGACCACGGTGGGTTGGAGGTGTTCTAAACGTGCGAACAACTTCACCCGGTAGGCTTATACCTACAGTATCATCCATAATCGAGCTTTCACCACCCATTACATATTGGACAGGTAGATCATCAAAATAACCTTGACGAAAACTCACACAAACATCTTGGAAATTAAACTCATCGGTCTCACTTTGGAAAGGAATACCCCCAACATAAAACGTTTTTAAACCCTCTTTCAAACCATAAATGGTTCCCTCTCCGATTGCTGCTCCAATCTCGATAATATCTTGACTAAATAAGTTATCTGCAACAACCGTTGCCGATTTTTTTGAGGAACCACCCATATTAATACTCCATACCTGTGCGGTTTACTGCATTATCTAATTGCAAGAGTTTAGTCTCATCCCCTGCTTGGTACACACCATAAAAACGATTCAAGTTTTCCGTTGGTAAACGATCATCTACCTTTTCTTTAAAGTAAGGAGAATCGTCTGGTCTATCCACACCATCGTACTTTCTTGAGTCCACATTGAAGCTGATTAAATGGAAGTAGACAAGGTGAAGGCCAAAAATCATTTGGATTGGTGTACCTAACTCCGTCGTGGTCTGAGTCCCGAACTTACGTGAGCTCTTATTACCTCCGTCGTTTTCTTGTTTAGGTGCAAGTAACTGCATAATCCCAGTCAAAACTAAGGATACACCAATAGACATAGCAGCTTGAGCAGCAAAAGCACTCCAAGAAAAACTAGCTGCTGCTGCTGCACCTGTACCTGCGCCCCCCGCTGCTGCTGCTGCAGGAGCCCCTGCACCCCCAGTTACAACAACCACAGCGATAATGACGACACCAATTATAATGTTGACTAAAGGGTTGTTACCACCTGCACCCCGGTAAACATTTACGTTAAGTTCTTGTTTATCAACAGGAATTACTTCAAATTTTTTATTTTGAAGCGTTGGGTCTAGCATAAGACTCAGATCTCGAATCTCACGAATACGAACAGGGACTGGCTCTATTTTACCTGCCAGTTCGTGTTGCGAAGCTAATAATTTTAAAGCATCCAGAGGTGTGGATGCTTGTAAGTGATAGCTTTTCTCTGGGAATAAACCACAGAGTTCATCATCAAATATAAGTTGCATTACTACTCCCGACGATACACTACATTGTCTCTAACATAGTATTCTGCATATGAATCTTTTGAGTATATTCTATGGATATAATCAGGAAATTGTAAGAAGTTTATGTAATCTTCTACAGATAAATTTACATCGTTGTTCGGGTGACTATGCCATAGACCGATTGCTGTTTCAGGTACTTCCTCCATATTGAGCCAAATTTCCCGATCAGCCTTTGTGGCTAGGTTTTCCAAAGAGACAAGGGAACCGTCTTCGGAGATATACCCACAAAGTTCTTTCTTTGGATGCCAATTATTGTTCGACATAATTTTCCACCTTTAGGTAATCAGGTAAAATATCAATAGGATCTAATTTTTTCTTCACTACAGGAACATCCACGTGGTAATGGACCATATAAATCCTACGTAACCATCTTTCGTCCAAGTTTTCCTCGCGTGGTACACCATCGAACATTTGATGTAGGAATAAATTGTTCCCTAAGTAAACACCCATATGGTTGACTAAATCTGCACCCATTACACGGAAAGCAATCAAATCACCTTCTTTAAAGTCTGTGACACACAAACCACGTTCTTGAAACTCTGGTTGAGCTGCGATTCTTGCATAAACATTGATTCGGGGATCAAAAAAATGCTTAGGACGAGCAAAGTTTGGTAGTTTAATACCATAACAGTTTACATAAAAGTCTCGGAGCAAACCAAAGCAGTCTGACTCACCCATGACATAGTTTCTTTCCATCAAATCTTTATATTTAGAATATGGGACCATTAGCTGTTCACACTCGAAAATTCTGGTGCGTAGTACGCACGTGGGGGAATATTGGTGTTAGGACAATCTGATAAAGCACGTAATTTTAAGGAAATTTGTGTACTTACTGCAGCCACCTGGTACACCTGCCAAACAGAGGTTGAAATTACTTGGGCTTCTGGATCTCCCTCATAAGCAAATTGCATTTCATAATGCACAATCTGAGCATAGTCTAGGTTCTTACCCAACACATATTGGTTATATCGAAAATTAGGGTTTTCAAAATTAAACGTTGGTCGAACATATTCATTGGTAAAACTTTGACCTGCACCTTGAATAGCGCAAGATACATAAGGGTATTCATCACCTAAAAAATTCTCTACCGTAAACGTGTCACACATATAGATCTCATTTTGATCTACAGTAATCATCTTGAACAGATTTACTTTCTTAATCTGTTCAAGACGTGTGGCGTTTACAAGATTAATTTCCTGTACGCTCATAAGGTATATCCGAGTTAGTTGGTTCGTATGGTGTTTCGATTAAGGTTAATTCAACCGCTGAGATAATTCCTGTGTTCCCTTCAACTTTAGGAATACTCAATGGTTCTTTAAATCGAACAGGAATATATTCTCCCATATACTCTAACGTAAATCTCTTATTTAGACGATGTTTTAAGTAAAACATCTCCAAAAGAGCCATGTTTTGTTCAGCATGGAAACTGAAACTGATTCTATTTTGCTCATCAAAGAAATAGAGCAGACCACTACAGGTTAATTTTAGGGTTCTAATATCTCGACCAACTGAAACAAAACTAACAGTGTAGTTATTGGCTAAAGGAATAATGTTGGAATTATCGGGATACTCTATCTCAACATCATAATAACCAACTGGGAAAGCCAAGTCTCCGCTGTAATTTTCACCTTTGCTAAAAGTATAGTCCGTAGTTACAACTTCTTGTAATTCCAAGGTAAAACCCTGAACTGCTCCTGAACCACCTATCATTTTCTTAGGCAGAGATAGTGGTTTGGCAAAACGAACAACTACATCACCATACACAGGGTGGTTATAAATAAAGGGTTTATAACTTTTGTGTCGAACGTAGAAATCCTTTAACTTGCTAAAATCTAACTCTGGACGATATGCCAATCCTGTGTGCTTCGCATAATCACTTTCTTGAAGCATAAGTAGCGGAAAATCTAGGGAAAATACCCGAACAGGTTTATTGACTGTGTAAGGTACAAACGATTGAGACCCTTCCGAACCAACGTGACCGTGGGTGAAGGGCTCCACATACTTAGTACCAAAATTATGGTGGTCCCAAATGAATCGCTCAAGCGGAGAATCAGAAATGATTCTCCGTGTGAGACGTTGGGAGTAATCGAAATCACTCATTCAGCAGCTACTCGCTTGATTAATTGTTTAAGTTCACCATTACGAGAAACATTATCTGCAACGGCAGTAACAATATCGTTTGGCCCAACTGTAGAAGGTACTGCACTTGGAGCTACAAGGTAAATATTACTTTCAACCTTTTTCTGCACGACTGGTCGTGACATTAGGTTATTTCCTTTCAATGCATTCATCATACCATGTGGGTCGTCTTTCAGTTTACTCAAAAATTCTCGACCAACCACGGAGGTGGTAGTTTTTGGTAAGTAATATTCACCTGGCATAGACATAATAGGTACTGAGTCTGTGTTTGGAACACCACCTACAACCTCGCCACCTTGAGCCATAGGTATGTAGCCCCCAGTATTAGATACAACAGGTCGAGAAACAATCGGTGCTGCCTGTGTACCTAAGCCGTAGGTTGTTGCACCAGAGGATTGAACCCCTGCCTGAGCAACTGCACTTGCGCCACCACCGCCAAAGTAACCTGCTACTGCCCCAATACCTGTTTGAATCAACATACCAAGTCCTTGCTGCCACCAACCTGAACCGTTGTTTACTGAACCGCCTTGGCCCATTAGTCGACCACTTAGAGCAGCACTACTTGATTGTTTAGCCCCACCGAAGATGAAATCAACCATCATGGATACAAATTTATTCACCATACGGTCTTGAACCACCTTAGCAAGTGTGGAGATGATCTCGTACCCAAATGCTTTGAAAGCTTCACGTGATTTACCTGAACCACCTGTGATGATTTTAAAGAAATCATCTACGTTATCACTGGCTTCAATTGCAGTATTGATCAGGTTATGGAACGCTGAGTTAATACCACCAATGGTTGTTTCCAGATCTCGTTCTTGTCCTGCAGTAGATTCATCATTTCGAACAGAGCGTCGAGCAATACTTTTCGCTGCGTCAGCAATGTTGTATTTATCTGCAGGAAGATCTGGACTTGCTGAATCCAATTTGTTCTGTAGTTCACGTGCGCGTTGTTGAAGTTTGAGAATATCATCACGGCTACCAAACATCTCTGATTTCAGCTTACGCATTTGTTTATCAAGATCAATCTTAGCCGATTCCAGTTCTTGACCAGTGAGGTTGTCTGCCAACAGTTTTGCTTGTTGTGATTGGAAATCTTCAAGTTTAATTTGCTGTTCAGCAATTTTAGCTTGAATCTTCTGCACTTGCTCAAGCGTAACATCCAACTCAGCCTTGGTGAAGTTCATATTCACTTCGTCAACAGTAGCTGCTTGACGTTGAATTGCAAGGTCTAAGTCTTCGCGTTCAATATTGGTAAACTGATCTTTGAAACGTGGATCGTCCATACCTGCACGACGGTTATGCATATCAGTCAACCCGAGTTGATCTTCCAACGACCATGTAGAGGTAACTTGATTGAACTCATTAGTTTTCAAAGCATCTTGGAAAGGTTCATCCAATTGCTTCAATGCTTCTTTCATCTCATCAACAAACTCTGAGTTTTGCTTTTTAATCAAATCGGAGAATGCTTTACTAGATGCTTTTAACTGAGCTTTACGCTTTTGTTCAATATCCTTATCTATTGTCGCCAATTCTCGGTTCAAACGTTCTTCTGCAATAGCTGCTACGGTTTTCGAAACAGAATAATCTGTAGAATTGTTAGCATATTCAGTAGCTTGCAATACTTCCAATTCAGCTTTATTTTTTACTTGTTCTTGCTGCAAAGATTTAAGCTGATTGAATAATTTACCTTGCTTCGCATTGAACCCTTTCAAATCATTATCTTCTTCTGGGTTGAAAGCTTCTTTCATCTCAGATTGGACAAGGGCGATTTGAGTTTGGAGTTGTTCGCTTCGAAGATTTAATTCTTCTGTGCGTTCCTTACGAATCTGGTCTTGGTCTGAACGAGCAGCACGTAAAGAGTTATTGACTGCAGAACTTGTATCGCTCATTGCTGTAGCCACAGCTTTTTCCTGAGCGATCAAATCTTTATAACGAGCTTTTTGTTGATCATTCATGTCTTTAACATCTTTTGGCAGTGTTGCCAGTTGTGCTTTCACTTCCTCATGCAGTGATGTTAAAGAAGCCATGGCTGTAACATTTTTATTTAATTGCTCAGGCATTGCGTTGCGTTGGGTGATGACTTGACCAAAGCTACCTCGTTGTACTGCTTGCGCTGTAGAGAAAATACCTTGTGCATATGTATTAGCTTCGGCTGTTCGCTGACCTCTACCAGTTTTTTTCTCATTTCTCCAATCGCCCGGACCCATGAAGTATGCGCGAGATCCGCTATATAGCG
>CABFOG010000001.1_pt1 | contig 46117 bp, 54 predicted proteins | sample 3522001 | NCBI WGS metagenome assembly CABFOG01 (sample SAMEA5312485, study PRJEB27640) | indoor metagenome | biome: indoor environment; feature: controlled; material: polymer antistatic dissipative epoxy resin | place: Italy | collected 2014-05-27
AAGGCTTTAGATGCAGAAGAAAGATTACATGTCTGTTTTACAATTAATGCAAGCATAATCAGTGTAAAACATTTTGCATGTGACTTGTTCCACTTTAGATATTTGTTTAAGATGAGATGTAACTCATTGAAATGTGTCATCATATTCGTCGTCAGAAAACAAGTATTATGCCATTATTTCAATGAGTTATCTTTTTTTGTCGTGTACAAAGCTCTTATATATAAAATTATTTAAATTGATTCGCATAAGTTTCAACAAGTGAAACCAATCCCCCACGCATTTCTTCACGCGTCTGACGGTATAGTTCTATGAGCTTTACTTCAGCGTCAGAGAGCTCTCCACTTTTTACAGGTTGTTCACCCCATAAAATAAAATGAATATTAAACCCGTGAGCTTCGAGTTTGTCTAAATAGTCAGTATTCAGCGGCTCATTGTGCTTCTCAAAACGTCCAATAGAGTTCTTTTTTACCCCAAGTATTTCCGCAAGTTCTTCTTGAGTTTGTATCCCCAAACGCTTCCGTTCATCTCGCAAACGTGTACCGCGAGTATTTAAATCATCATTTTTCATACTTTTTCCTAAAAAAGCACTTGTAAAGCATCATAAATAGTACTAAATTTAGAAACACTAAGTATCTAAGTACGATTTATGGTGATTTTCGCATGACTTCAACAAACATTCAAACAAAACCAAAACACACCGAACTAACCCAAGTACGTTGGACGAAAAAACAGTTAAAAGCCCTCAAGAAAATTGCATTCGAAAATGACACCAAAATTGCCATCTACATCCGTGACTTTATGGTGAAGCATCATCCCGAACTACAAGACCCTCCAAGCGATGCGCAATTGTAATGAAAGCCATTTAAGAAACAGTGCATTGCTACAAAAATGCAAAAAAATACACAAACTCAAACAGTTAAGCCGTTAAATTTTAGTGGGTCTAAATGTCAAATATTCACGTTCTCATAGACGAAAAACTGAATCAGCTCTTCAGCTTTAAACGCGTTGGAGAATGGTATCGTCAAGGCATCTGCCCGAACTGCGGTAAAAAAGAACTCTATACACATGCAGTCAACCCGCGTGTGGTCAAGTGCGCCCGCCTGAACAAATGCGGCTATGAAGAACACGTCAAAGAAATCTGTGAAGACCTTTTCAAAGACTGGTCTAAAGACTTTCCTCGTACCAAAGAAAATCCAAATGCCGCAGCAGATGCCTACCTACTCCATGCCCGTGGTTTCGACCCAAACATACTCAAAGGTCTGTATACGCAAGAACTCTTTAGAAACGACCTCAAATACCCAAACGAAGTCACCGCAACAATTCGCTTTAAACTGGCAAACGGTATTTATTGGGAACGCTTTATCGACCGTCCAGAGCGCTTCGGCCGTCAAAAAGCAAACTTCATAGGAAAGTACGAAGGACATGCATGGACATTAGAACAGCTCGATACCCTGTGTAATGCGCAGTCTATTTGGATTACAGAAGGCATTTTTAATGCAATTGCCCTGAGCTTTAGCAAACAACCAAGTATTGCTACGCTTTCAACCTCGAATTATCCAAGCCTTATTCTCAAGCAAATTACCGACCGTTGTATCGAACTTAAAAAAGACCGACCGCGCCTACGTTGGGCTTTTGACAACGACAAAGCGGGCAAAAAAGCCATTAAGAAGTTTCACCTTCGCGCACTACAGGAAAAGTGGAACTCTACCGCAGCTCTACCATCTGGTCAGTTAGACTGGAACGACCTCTACCAACGCGACCAACTGCACTCCGAATACCGCGACCAGTACAAACACTATGGCGAATTGCACATAGCTGAATCACCTGAGCAAGCAGGTCTACTCATCTATAACTATAAAGACGCTCGTAGAAAAACCTTTTGGTTTATTCATAACTTCCGCTTGTACTGGTTTAACCTCGACATGGACAAATACACCAAAGAACTGGAACGCATCGAGGCAGATCCAGAGCGCGATTTACTCCTCGATAGCCAAAAGCGAGAGCTTGCACTCCAGCAGTGTGCTGCGGTTTCTGAAATCTGTAATCGACAACTCAACCCACTGTATTTTCAGCGTAATGAAATAACCGATGAGTCCTGGTACTACTTCCAAATTTTAAACCCGGAGAGCGAAGCCAAAGCGACCTTTACCGCAGACCAAATTTCTGCACGGGGTAAGTTTGCCCCGCGTTTATTGTCGGTACAGGTAGGTGCATGGTGGACGGGGAATGACCATCAACTACTCACCTTCATGAAAAACCAAACCGAGCGTTTACGTGAAGTTAAAACCATCGACTTTATTGGCTACAGCAAAGAATATCAGGCGTATATTTTCAACAAACACGCGGTTTATAAAGGACAAGTCATCGACATAAATGACCATGACTTCTACAAAGTCGGACGTATCGAATTAAAGACCTTGGCCAACAGTCCAAATGTTCAGTTAAACCCCAAGTCCACATTTAAACCGACATGGTGGAAAGACTTCTACCGCGTGCGTGGTGCCAAAGGACTGGTCGCTTTAGCATGGTGGACAGGCTCATATTTTGCCGAGCAAATCCGCTCTATGCACAGCTCTTTCCCCTTTATAGAAATTGTCGGTGAAGCAGGTGCAGGTAAATCACGCCTAATCGAATTTATGTGGAAACTTTCAGGTCGACCAGACTATGAAGGTTTCGACGCAAACAAATCGACCAATGTCGCGGTGTATCGTAACTTTGCCCAAATCTCAAACTTACCTGTCGTACTCATTGAAGGCGACCGTAACGACCAAAACGGTAATTCTGTGGGTAAGCCTAAATTTTCATGGGATGAACTCAAAGATGCCTATAACGGCCGTGCAATTCGCTCAAAAGGCTTAAAAACCGCAGGAAATGAGACCTATGAGCCTCCGTTCCGTGGTGCAATCATGATTAGCCAAAATACCGCTATTCAGGCATCTGAAGCAATTCTGACACGTACTTTGCACCTCTATTTCGACCGTAAAGGCCAGTCGCTTGAAACCAAACGGATAGTCGATGATCTCGACCGTATGAACATTGAGGAAGCTTGCACCTACATGACCCATTGCCTCCGTCATGAGAATGCCTTTCTTAAAACCTATGCCGAAAAACTCGAGCAAACCGAAAAAGAGTTTCATAACAATGGCATTACCCATACACGTATTGCCCTTTGTCATGCTCAGGTTTCGGCACTCATAGATGCTGTGGCCAAACACATTTTGCATGACGTCATTGACCTTGAAGAAGTCTGTGCAGCCCAAAACATGCTACTCGATATGGCGCATGAACGTGTGAAACAGCTCAATGGTGACCATCCACTGGTAGAGCAATTTTGGGACGTCTACGAATACCTCAATTCAAGCCGGTCTACCGAGTTTTCTATTAACCATTTTGAGCATGATGCACATCAAATTGCCATCAACTTGAACGAAGTCTACAAAGTCGCTGCGAAGAACTATCAGCAACTCCCTGACATCAAAGAAATGAAGAATCTTTTAACTGCCAGCCGACGCTATAAGTTTGTCGACAAGAGCCGAGTAGTTAAAAGCCACCGTTACCCAGCAGATGAAGTTAAAAATGCACTGGAGGACAAAACCTTACGTGAACATACCGTTCGTTGTTGGATATTCCAAAATCCTGCCATTTCAGGAAGCCCAAACTCATGAAAATACAAAACAACAGTAAATATATAGACTTAACTCATGCACAATTCCACGCAATAGAAAAACAGGGAGGCATAAATGGCTGAGTATGTGATTACGGTTGAAGCCGACCGAGCACCTGAAATTTTATTGGGGCAAAAGCTTTTTGGTGGCAAAGTTACTGCATTAAATTTGGGTAAACGTAAACTCGTGTCGGCATCAGAACTTGCTAAAAAGTATGGTTTATCTAACACGACCGTTAGAACCAAACTGGCCACAATTAACCAGGGAACTTGTGGCAAACATTTATACGATCCAGAAATGGCAGATGCCATGCTCACCAAGAGCACACGCACCCATAACCGTAGAAAAAACTAAGTAAAAGAATTAAAAATACCCGCCTTGTGCGGGTTTAATTTTCTCGATTAAACGCTTCCACCAAATCTTCAGCATTTGGGTTGTAGTAAGTATTTACCAAGACTTCAATTTTCTTATGGCCAGTAATTTTCGCTAAAATCTCTACAGGCAATTTACGCACCCGTACCATACGCGTAATCGCCTCATGGCGCGTATCATGGAAGTGCAAACCATTCAGACCAATCGCTGCTTTTCTCTTTTCCCACATCAACCGAAAGGCATTTTCAGTCTGAGGAATGACTTTCTTTCCCTCATGTTTAATTAAATCAAGTAATGCCCTGGCTTCTTCAGACAAAGGTACATTGCGTGGTTCACCATTCTTGGTTTTAGGCAGATGAATATGACGTTCATGCACATCCTTCTTTTCTAGTGAAATCAGCTCGCCACGACGTAAGGCAGTTTCTAAGGCAAATAAGAAACCCCAAGCAACATAGTGCTGCGGTAAAACCGGTGTATCACCGACTTCATAATCTAGCGCTTTCAACACCAGTGCAACTTCAGACGGATGGATCCGCCGAGATCTAGCCTTAGGTTTCTTCGGCTTGGTAATGAGCATCCACTGATTGTCATCGAGTAGAAATAGCTCTTTCTGAGCATAGGTAAAAATTGCGCTATAAAAAGAGATCTCTTTTAAAACGGTATTTGCCCCAACTTGAGTCAAACGTCGATTACGCCAGTTGGTTAATTGCTTGGGAGAAATATCATGTACCGATGTACCAGACAGAAAGCCAAATTTATCATCAAAAGTACTAACCTGCCCTTTAATCCAATTTCTTGAACTCTTGGACTCCCTAAACTGGCCAACGTTCTCATAATAATGATCGACCAACTCTCTAAAGGTAAATTTAGGCTTTATCCCTTGCTCTACTTCTTTCGTAGCAATTTTTGACTCTAAAAATTTTGTCGCAGCCCAATGCTCACACTCTTTAATAGTGTCACGGGTACAGGAGATTCTTTTTCCATCAATTTGGATTTGAATACGGTAAACATCGCCTCTTTTTACGGGCTTTGGTATTTTCATTGGGGAAATCTTGGTGCATTTCTGGGGAAGTTTATTAATTATTTCTACTATTTTTTGAAATATCTAGGGAAAACAACAAAATTCAAACCATAAAAAAAGGGCTTACAAGTCGTTGAAATTGCTTGTAAACCCTTTGTATATCTTGGTAGGTATATCCAGACTCGAACTGGAGACCTCTACGATGTCAAGATGAAGTCAAAACCCGACATAAGCCTTTAGAATATAACAATTTCATTACTTATTTTTGAGCGCATTTTAGTCACTTTCTTACCAAACTAGACCCAATAAAATCAATAATTTAGAGCATCATTTCTCTACAGCTTTTTTGGGCTTTTGCTTCAAATCACTCATAGGTATTTTGTCTTAAAAGTTGGCTTGTAATCTTCAAGCACAACATATAAAAAACCGCCCTTTCAGGCGGTCATTTTCACTTAAGTAGGCTGTACCTTTGATGCGGTGAAGTGTTCAGCTCGAACATATGTTTATAGTCATAATTTGGCAGTTCTACACCGTATTTCTTGCATAGATCAGATATGGCATAGGTCATATAGAACATATTGTCATGCAGCATAGACACCAGTAACGGATTCAGTTTTGCCAATGCTGGGCTATGGGTATTCCACCATGCCTGAAATAGTTTGGCTTGCCCGCAGAGTATTTCGATAGATTGGTTTTCATCTATATGAATGTCCCCTTTGGCTTTAATCTGCATGGTTTCTAGGTAATCCACAGCGTCTTGAAAGTGGATGGCTAAGAGTTCACTATAACGTAGGATGCGGAAGTGCTGGTTATGTCTGCTCCAGAGTTCGGTGCGTTTCTTTGTGCTGCCCTCGGAGCGTCGGTCGACAATTTCCTTAAGGATGGCTTGTTGTTCTGCATTAATTTTTACTCGTGTGTCGATTTGCTGTTGCAGGACTTCTTTTTCCAGTACATCAAGTACCCATTTGCGGAATTCTTTGGCGACTGGTGTACGGGCAAAGAATGTGATGAGATGGCAGCCACGTAATGAAAAAACCCGTACCGTCAAATTGACGGTCTGAGGGTTAGCGACAACTTTTGTCATATCAGAAGTAAATTCATCTGACTTACGATCATAAATACGAGACGCTGAATCTTCTCGCGCATATCCTAAAGCACGTGCGAGTTCAGATGATGTAATCCAAATTTGATCATCATTGCTTTGTATTGGATGAAATTGCATTGCATTAAATGTTAGACTGTTCATATCAATTGTTCTCGAAAATGATTGGTAACTCGCCCCGTGATCCGCCAAGATTATTCGGGGCGTTTTTATATCCCTGCTAGGGATGTTTTTAAATTTATTCTTATAATAACCACTTGTCAATCCCTGCTGGGGATATTACTATTTAAAAAAATCATTCAACTTCAGAGTTTGAAATATGGGAAGAAATCTTGGTGTGGAATACAAAATGCGTATGTCCCAAGAACTAAAGGATAAAATTGCAGAATCTGCTAAAGAGCTGAACCGCTCTATGAATGCGGATATTGTCGCTCGTTTGGAGCAAAGTTTTGAAGAACCTATTACTAGTGAACACGAAGTAAATGATCTTCGTGAATTATTAAAACAGAGTATTGAAAATAACAACAAATATTTTCAAATGATTGAAGAGTTGTTAAAAAAAAGTGAAGAAAACTAACTTTTGTTGGAAATAAAGGCTAACGCAAGGTCACTTTAGCAGTTATCGATATTACTTAAATTGTTTTTTAAGAGTATATCAAATATAAATTTTTAATTACTGGAACAGCTTTATGATTAATTTTAATTATTTTGAAAAAATACATGCAAAGATTTCAAGAGAAGCGAAAACTGATACACTATTTGACCTTAACTCAAAAAATTCAGAGAAAAGAATAGATGATTTAGTTCTTGGAGAAGGCGTACAAAGAAAATTAGTTTTGGAAATCATGGAAAATCTTAGTACACAATACATCTTTACTAATAATAAAAAATATTTAGAAATTTATAAAATAATCAATTATATTTTTATACACAGAAACTCAAATAAAGAATTTACATCGAATAATACAAATATTGAAAATGCTTATAAAATTGCATATTTTCATACTAAGAATAATAGTTTTTATTTAGACCCACCACCTAACCAAAAAGCTGAAAATCTTAAAAAATCCATTTCTTTCCTACGAGAAAGAAAAATTCAAATCAAACTAAAAAATGGAATTGTTGATAAAAAAAATTTAATATCAATTGAGAAAATCATCGATAAAAAATTTGAAAAATTAGGATTTTTTAGCATAGACGGAATTTTAGAAATATTACCAAAACATGATAATTTTGAAATTTATAAATTTAGTGATAGTGCTCCAACAACACTGGATCCTTGGGGTTTTATTTTCAATAAAGCTTTAAAAAATTTAACACTCCCTAAGATTAGAAAAGAGTTAATTGCCGATGAACTACTTTATCTAATGAAACTATCTAAGCACTATATTTCACTTTTCGAATTACAAAATTATGAACATGCGCAAATTCAATATATGTATGCAGACTTAAATAAGACTATTAAATTAATAGAGAAACAAGTCCTATGTGACCAGTTATTAAAAATAGAGCAATATGATACGAAATCAATTTTTTTATTTATCGAATTTATAAAAAACCAATACGATGATGAAAAATTAAATATAATTTATAACATAGCAAAAATGGTTTATCAAAATAAATTTAACAAAAAGTTTAATGCATCCAAAATTTTTCAAAACCTAAAAAATGAACTCCCATTGGAACTATATGATTACATATACAAATTAATGATCAACACTAAACCTAACAAAGATTTTATAAATATAAACTTTATAGAAAAAATTGACTATTTCAAAAAACCATTTATTTTATTAAATAATGGAAATATAGTGTTTTTAAATCATTCCTTTTTCTTTGTGGGTTTTTACCATGTAATTTTGGAGGAGCTTTTTAGAAAAAATATAAAAAGTATAGAGCAAGGAAAATTAATTGAAGAATTTGCAGAACATCAATTAGAAAAAAATAATATTAATTTTATTAAAGGGGAGAAAAAATACAAAGTAAACAAACAGCAACAATCCTTATTAAAAATAAAATCACAAGAATTAGAATCTGATATGATTATTTACAATAAAGAAAATATTTGTTTTTTTGAATTAAAACTAAGAACCTTAATAAACAAATCTAAAGGTGGAAATTGTTTCCACATATTAAATGACCTATCCGAATCTCTATTAAAGTCTCAAACACAATTAAATAAACATAAAAGATATATTTCAAAGTTCAATGAGATAAATTTCAGATCAAATGAAAAAATTAAACTAGACAACCGAAACATTTACAAGATAAGCGTATCTTCACTAGATTATCAAGGATTACATAATCCTTTGATTTTTCAAATATTATTAAGAAATATACCTGGACATATTATAGATAAAACCAAAGATAATAATCTAAATAATTTAGTTGACAATATTAATCAAAAATTTAAGGATTTTTCGGATGAAATCTCAAGTGAAGAAACAAAAAATGAAATTATATCTCCTACTGGATTAAGTAATACTTTCTTTTTAAATGTATTCCAATTACTCTTCTTAATTGATAAATCAAAAGAAAAAAGAACAGATTTAATCGATGAATTAATATTAACTAGGAATATTCGTCTTGATCAGTTTGATTTCTACTATGGTTACTCTTATATAAATATGCTTAAACAGCATCAAAAGCGCCTTTAGGCGCTTTCTTCCACAACTCTTAAAACTCTTGGTTTTCTTGGAACTTCCATTCCAACCAAATTTTCAAGAAAACCAACATTCACACCCAAAGCTTGAGCTATATCCTCTGCAAAAATTTTCTTTTTTGCGAGCATAGCAAAACAGGCTTGAAGGAGCTCAGGCTTTTCCTTAGGAATTAAATGATCTTCTTTTTCAGTAATAGATTCACTATTTTTTCTCAAAGCAATTACACCACTGGTGTATTGTTCTTGAGTCAATAAACCTAAAGACTTTGCTCTATAAAGAATCGCAGCCTTACTTACCTTCCAAGTCTGCTTAAATTCACTCAATTTAGACCAGTTATAACGACCACCTCTAAACCATGTAGGGAAATGAGTTCGCATCATTGTTTGAGGAATCAATAGTGCAGATGCAAACTGATTTGCCTCAGACTCAGTAATACGATCACCAGTCACCATACCATCGTGAAGCACTAAATGGCCAAGCTCATGAGCAAGATCAAAACGCTGACGGCATTCACTTTCTTTTGCTTCATTACGAACAAAAATTGGGCGTGCTGTTGCTAAAGAGAGCGCATCCACTTCCGTTGATAATGATTTAAAAGTTGTAACTACCACACCATGTGACTCACATAGGCGAATCATATTACTAATTGGACCTAAACCAAGGCCCCAATCAGCACGACACTGTTCAGCTATAGCTTCTATAGAGCTAGAACGATCAGAGCCTTGAATATCATATTTAGGTAATCTAAGTTTAGAATCTAAATATACAGTCAAACGCTTAATATATTCTCCACGAGCAATCACAACTTGTTTTGTTGCAACCTTTGTAGATCTCAAACTTCTAAAGTGGATTTGCTCTTCCTGCAATACGGGTTTTACATGTGTAAATAACTCTTCAGGAACATTAAAGTAAGTGGCAGCTTGTTGAATAAATTGAGGACTAGGTATGGTCTGCCCTGTCTCAACTTTGTGAACATACTGCCGTGTGCACTCGAGGTGCTGACCTAACTCTTCCAAAGACAGTTGATTAAACTGTCTCAGAAGCTTTAGTTCTAATCCATTAAAAGGCGTGTTCATAATGACATTGCTTATTACTACTATTTAAATTTGGTATCCAAATGTTCATCTTGAAGATCATCCTCATCAGGATCTCCAATCAATGGAGCATCTAAATGAATTGACTCAGGAGTTATTGGATCAACTAAATGTAACTTATTACCGTCCAGATTGTCATTAGATCGCCAATAAGCTACAGGCACAGTGGCTAAATTAAAGCCTACAAATTCAACAAATGCCTCTTCTTCGTCTGATTTGGGCTCATTCAAGATGAACTTCCAAATGACAGGCTGGTTATCATCAACCTGAAATAAGTCATAATTCGTTGGCGTATATTTTCTTAATTTTAATGATTTAGGATCGGTAAAGTCACCCTTACAGAAGCCAATCTGAGCATAACCAATTTGAAAAACAAATCGAAATGACTCATCTTTTAAATGTACATCTACAGGACATTCCTGTGATTTGATTAATTTTTTAAATTGTTCATATGTACGGCCAAATATTGCTGTACCACGAGTATAGTTATTGTCATTTTCACTATTCAAAATTTCGTGAACATCACAATAAATATCAAGCATTGGTACTGCAAAGTATTCGAGTACTTCATTGGTTAACTGGGGTTCAAATGCGGAGGGAGGATGTAACTTTGTTTCTTTCATTTAAATTAGTCCAAAATAAATTTGAGATGTGGGTTAAAATCAAGATAGGACTAATTGATTAGTTTGTCAACCAACTTTTAGGACTAAAAATTAGATTTGTCAACTAAACCCGTATTCATACGACTTTCTAACTAGATTCATTGAGCAAACGACTCGAGAGTTGTTAGACTTCCGCTAATGTTTTGACTTTAAAATAATTTATGAAATTTTTACTTATTTTAGTTTTGGGGGTCACTTCCATCCAAGTTTATGCAAAAAAGTGCGCTGACTTTTCTACTCAGCAGCAAGCACAGAAATGGTATGAACAACGTAAAAAATCAGGACAAACAGGCTGGAAAAGTTTAGACCGCGATGGCGATGGCCAAGCATGTGATTGCTTGCCGGGTGGAAATGGTAAGAAGTGTCCGAAGAAGAAAAAATAAAGCGCCTCACGGCGCTCTATTATGCAAAATCCTGAACCAATTTCTTTATAACTGGTCGCTGACGTTGGCTTGCGTTCCATAAATCATACTGCATCTGCAAATTCAGCCAAAACTCTGGTGAAGTTTCCAAAGCCTCGCTTAAACGAATTGCCATATCTGCTGAAATACCTGTATGGCCATTCAAAATACGAGAAAGATTTGCTCGAGTAACACCTAGCGCTTGAGCAGCCTCAGTCACAGGAGTTTCACCTATGTATTCCCGCAACATTTCGCCAGGATGTGGTGCATTAAACATCATATTCATAGTTCATACTCCTACACCTTAGTGATAGTCCAGATAATCCACAATACGGCGCTCTATCATCTAGAAAAACGTATCTGCCGATACATTAAACCGCTCAGACAATGCCTTAATATGACGAATATTCAGTTGGCGTTTACCACTTAAAATTTCAGAAATCACAGATTGGGTTGCAACCTCTGCCAAGTCAGACTGACCTAAACCATGTTGCTCCATCAAAAAAGCCAACGCAGCGCGACCATCCCCTTTAGGCATAGGAAGATGTTCATTTTCATAATCAGAAACCAAATCACCAAGCTGATGAATAAGCCCCATTAAAGGATGAGATTCATCATCACCAACAGTATCTAAAAGCTCATCTAGGGCTTCAATAAGTGTATTAACGTCATCTTCATTTTCTGGCTTGCTGAGCAATGGTGCAACGTAGTGCCAGTGGTCTACGGCTTGTTTAATCATCGCGTTCATACTAACCTTCCTTCCAATGACCTTTGTCATACTCTTTATGGGACAAGACATGACGGATATAAATACGTTTTGCCTGATACATCACAACTGCAATCAGTCGGATCTTGTTCCCGCCAATATCAAATACATGGAACTTTCCAACTTTGTCGACCGCTGGAAAGAACTGCTTCATCTCGGCAAAGTCTTTCGGATCATTTGCCTTTATAATTCGATACCAACCATCTAATGCTGTTTCAGCCTGTGGCCACTTGTGCATTGCTTCTAGAATTCGAGCGTGAGTGATCACATGCATAATATTTTATCGCATTTTGCTATAAACAAAGTATAACCTAATTATCGCATTTTGCAATATTTTAAATACGAATACCAAATAGGTAGGATAGCCTTGTCTATCCATCGCTCAAACTTTTCACAGCCTGAATACTCGTCTTAAATCCAAGCGATTTATCAATGCTATGTGTGGCTTGCTCAATCATCCAATCTCCAACAATACCCTCCCGAAACCCTACAAGAGTAAGTGGCTTCTCGGCTGAGATTTCAGGATTACCTGGTAAATTCAAACTTAACCGCTCTTCACCACGGCGTGATTGATCTAATGATGCTTGAGCTGCTGATTGCGCACTTTTAGCATCCTGATAGATGTGCCTGAGTCTTTTGACTGGCTCTCCATCACCAACTTTCACCTCATGCTTTTTTGCACCCTTTTTATCATGCCAATATGCAATCGTAGTCCCAACACTATCGCTCGTACTGGATGTCATTTCCCAATCACTGACCTGCTGCTTCACTAAAGTTAAACTTGGCAATTCAATCTCACCACGCTTAACAAATAGTAACTTTCCACCTGCAGGCTTGCATACCACATCGTACCTTTTGGCGATGCGCATTAAAAAGTTTAAATCAGACTCGTCCGACTGATCAAAATGAGGAAGCTTTAAAGCCGATACAGAATTACTCACAATAGGATCTAAGCTATGCTCTCTTGCGATCTTAGTCACGACAGCAGAGATCGTCGTACCTTTTGGCCATGAACGTGTTTTTTGAGAAGACAATGAAGTCATTCCGCTTTTACTGGTCAATTGTGGTACCGCACGACCACGAATGACCATTTTTTCAGGCGGACCAGATAATGATATTTCACTGACGATAAATAACCCCATATCTGTCATGTCATAGTCATAGCCCATAGAGATTCTTAATTCTGCACCTTTTTTAGGTAACTCAATCGGTCGGATCGGATCATCTATCAATGAAATCTCACAGGTATCTGATTCATAACCTGTACCATCTGTAACCGTAATAGACTCATAGAGATCTGCAATAACCGATGTGATATTTGCACCATTCGCAATCACGGAAAAATAAGGTCTTAGTCCCATAGTTTCACCTTGCGTGTTTCAGTGCTTTGTTGTACTTCTGGTAACTCAATCAGTACGCCAGCTGGCAATAACGCATCATATTGAGATATACTAAAATTTACTTCTAAAATTCGTTCAACCACTTTGTTATTGGTGTTGCCATAATACAGATATGCAATTTCATCCAGCATATCTCCAGCTTTAGTTAAATATTGTGCCATCTTAAAACCCTACCGCATTCATGATTCCAGACAACAGACCTAAACGGGCTGTACTATCTGAGTATTTACGCATGTTGATTGTAAATTCTTGACGGCGTGGTACACCAAATGCAGCAAACTTGGTCTGACCTTCTGTAATGCTATTGATGACCCAATAGCCCAAGATCTTGCCTGTGCCACTGATCAATAATTGGGGAACACCCGTCGCAGCCAAACTACGAAGTTCATCAATCTGCCCAGTACCACCCTTAAATTCAGGATAAACCACGCCTGTTAATGACTGCGTATCTTCACCAGGCCCTAAAAACTGTAAATTATCCCAATCCCCAAATACGGCTTGTTCGCCCCATTTATAGTTAGTGGTGCGATTTAGCTCCTGATAAGCTGCGGTATAGATACAAAACTTATAGGAACCAAGTCGCATCATCGTTAGAAATGTGCCGTAGATCTGACCATCCATTATTGACTATACCCCGCATCAACCATTGAGCCACGTTGAATTACAGCCTTTGTTCGATTAATTTTTTGTGCTACAAGGTCTGCAAGTTGATTTACGTTTTGTCCAGGCGCACCATGAATAATGATTGTTATATTTTGGCTTAATCCTGCACTATTGCTATTAGCTGAGAGTGTATCTATTGGAGTAGATTGGGGAGTATTTGATCTTAAACTTGGTGTGGATACAGACTGATTAAACGTATCTAAAACACCACCAAATTGCTGTTTTAAAGCAGGAGTACGTCTCTCCATGCCTACACCAATGCCATCAACAATAAACCCACCCAAGCCTGCCATAACGCGTGACGGAGAATGAATGTCCATCTTCTTTTTCATGAAGTCTGGCATATAGCTGTTAATACTTTTCCATACACTTTTTAATTTTTCAAAGCCTGACAATATCCCCGAAATAAGGCCATCAATAATATTCTTTCCAATTGCCATAAAGGTTCCTGCCAAGCTAGACAGAAACAATTTAATAGCATCAAAGTTTTGTACAATGTAGCCAAGAGGTGTGATAGTCAAAAATAGAGTGCAAAGACCTGTCCACGCTTTAGAAACAATACTTTTGATCCCCACCCATGCACTAGACATAAATGAGCTAATTGTAGCCATTCCAGCACTAATCAAACCTGATACCGTTGTAAATGCTGTTCTGATAGAAGAAGCAATTGAAGTCCACACTGTACTAACTACACCGTAAATAGCATTAAAACCATTCACAAAATAAGTTTTAATTGTATTTACACCAGCCATAAAATAGCTTGAGATCGTCGCCCATAACTGACTAAAAAAAGATGAAATACTGGACCAGTTAGCGATAATTAATCGGGGTATACCAATAATAGGAACTAATAAATTTAAAATTGGATTGTTTGCAAAAACTTCATCAACACTTTTAATGATACCTTTAATAAAATTAAGACCAGTATCGAATACATCCCTAATACCGTCCCAAGCGCCCGATAATGTGGATTTAATGCCCTCCCAAGCTGAACCAATAGCCGACTGAACACTACCCCATAGGTCTGAAAAGAACCCCTTGATTGGTTCCCAATTTTTATAGATCAAATATGCTGCGCCTGCCACAATTGCAACAATTGCTGTTATTGCAAAAATCATTGGATTAGCTAACATCGCTTTTCCAACAAGACCAAATACAGTACCAACCATCTTGATAGGTGCAATCATTTTGCCCAACATAGTAATTGCCACACCTGAGCTAGCTCCCAAAACAGAAAAACTACTTACAGCCAACGCAATCGGTCCAATAATTGTTGTCACAGCAAGTGCTACTGCTGCAATACCTCCTACGACTGCAATAGCACCAACCGCAACTTTAGTAAGAGTAGAAGCCAACTGTGGATTTGCTTGCGCCCAACTAGTTACTGATCCAATAACATGAGACATACTTTCTGCCACTGATGACACTACAGGTAACAATACAGTTCCTATCGTAATCCCTAGGCCAACGGCATTATTTTTTAGCAATTGAAGTTTGTTTGCCGTTGTGTTTGCTCGTGCTTCATACTCGGCTTGCATGGAGCCATCCCACGCCTTTTTATTTGCTTGAGACACACCATTTAAATTTTTCTCTAATGCGGCCATATTAGTCAGTAATGGTGCAATCGAGCCTAGAGATTCTGAGCCAAACAGATCTTTTAATATGGCACCCTGTTTGTATTTATCTAAACTAGAAACCTGTTTGAGAACATTTAATGTTGTTGCCTCGGCATTAATCTGCATGTCTTTGGCCACTTTTTCAGAATCTAAACCTAGATCCTTATAGGCAGCTTTTTGGCTTTTAGTAGCTGATTCACCTGCGACCAAGGCAAGCATCATATTTTTGATACCAGTAGCGGCGATCTCTTCTGCAACACCCATACCACGGATCGTAGCTCCAAGTGCTGCAATAGAGCCTGATGCAAAACCACCAACCTCACCCAATGGTCCAATACGCTGCACAATTTCCATGATGCCTTTTGCTGCTGCAGGTGTATTATTTCCTAAGAAGTTGATCTTATCTGCAAGTGAAGTAACCTCATCTTGAGACATTTTAAATGCAGTGCGCATCTCTGCCATTGCTTGGCCTGATTCTTCAGCACCGATATCAAAGGCTACGCCCATTTTTACAGCAGTTTCAGCAAACTTTGTCAATTCACCCACCGCGATACCAGACTGTGCACCAGAGGCAACAATATTTGCGATATCTTTCGCAGCCATTGGTAAGGTTGTCGACATTTTCAGAATTTCTGTGTTGATTGCTTTAAACTGCGAATCTGTCCCACTAAATACTTTCTTAACATCAGCCATAGAACTTTCAAAATCAATCGCCAATTTGACAGGCACCACCATGGCCATACCAGCAGCAACCGTTCCACCTAACACACTTCCAGCAGTACTTTTTACTGAAGCAGTCTTTTGTCTTAATTCTTCTACACGGTTTAATTTCTCTTGCGCTTTAGTGAGTCGGTTTAATTCTTCAGTCACGCCAGAGTAGCGCATACGTAAACTATCAACATTCTTACCCATGCTACCAAAGGTTCGGATCGACTCACCTAGCATCGCTTGATTCTTTTTGACTCGTTGAATTTCGGAGCCAATTTTTCCTAATTGGGTAGTCGTACTACCAATGGCTGTTCGCAAAGATCCTGCGACTTCGCCACCAATCGTGATAATTGCACTTAATTTTTTGTTTGCCATTGCATAGAGCACACTCAGACCAATATGCAATTTTGATATTTTTATGGTTTTTTATTCATTATTCACTTATGCAAAGAAAAACCGCACTTAAGCGGTTTCTTTGGGTAGTCCATCACACCACCATAATAACTTAGAAACTGAGAGCCTTTCGATTTCAGACAGTGACCATGATGTGTGTGATGCTAGACCAAGTACAAAAGTACGGATATCTTTTGTACCTATTCGATAAAAAGTCGGTAAGACTCTTGAATACGTTTATAATCTTTTAAGCCCAATTTTTTAAAAAAATCAGGAGCAAGCTCGCAAATATTTGCAAACATGGTGATTTCTTGTTCGGCATCAGATTTACCCTTAGTTTGTAGCTCTGCTGATAGTAAGTCTTGTACCGTAGGTTCACGCATTTGAACTTGATTAATCCCATCATAGGCACGACTTAAAGTAATCAGATTGATGCCTTCGTCTTCTTGAATATAGTTTGGTTTAGTTGTCATTTTACATTCCTAACGCTGAGCGAATATCCGCTAATACATCTGTGCCATTAATAATACGAACCATGTTGATCACATCAATTTCATGAACGACTGTGCCGCCAATCGTTTGCTTGTAATAAGTTAAAGACAAATCATATTTATCTTTTGGCGCTTCACCAGCTTTTGATGTCCCTTGCCCAATCTTAACGATTTTCCCTGTAAGGTTATGCACAACAGCCGTTACAGTACCGTCAAATGACTCCATCGCTTCACGCACGGTAAATGATGTGGTGCTACCCTCTTTGATTCCAAACAACGACAACACATCTTTACTGTGAGAGTTTAAGGTGAAATCAGCAGTTAGCTTTTCCATCCCCATAGTGATATCAATCGGTGCATCCATACCACCTGCACGATACTCTTCAGTTTGAAGCGCTAGCTCTGGCATGTTGGCTTCATCAGTATTCCCTGCGTAACCTTTACCATCGACAAAGAGATTAAAATTCTTGCGAATATCTTGTGCTACACCCATTTCAAATACTCCTTAAGAAAAAATCTCTTTGATATAGTCATTGACTAGATGAGAACGGAAAATGATATGTTCTGCTGGATACACAGGTGTGAAGTCAAAATCAAAATACACTTTCCCTTGAGTAATCTGGTCCGCTGTATTTAAATCAGGATCTGCCCAGCAAGACCCACCTAAAACCGCACCAATATTGGTTAAGTAACGTAAGTATGCATTTACGCCTTCAACCACATCAGAAACATAGGTTTTAGTAATACCACGATCGACAGCCCATAAATGTGCAGCTTTTAATGACTCATCAATCATATCTGCTGTACGGACAACACACAGGAATGCCCATTTTTGATCACTTGAAAGTGTCCGATTTCCCCAAAGGCGATAGCCATTTTGCCGAATAATCGTGGCAACGTTGTTTTCATTCAGTAAATTTGCACGACAACTAGCATCACCCATTGCAAAATCAATGGCTCGGGATGTCCCAATAATGCCGTTAATTTCTTGATTTGATGGTGACCACCACCAACCACGCTCATTATCCGATTTAGCAATCAGACCAGCGACACAGGCACTCGCCCATTCTTGTGATGTTTCGCCATCAACTGTTTTTAAAACTTTAGGATCAACCAGGAATACACGCTTAGAACCAAAGTCTTTTGAATATGCAATTGCATCTACATCATTTGTATTTGGACCATCAGCAATAATGACTGCTTTTAATCGTTCAGCAATACCGTTTAGTTCAGCAACGACTGGATTCGAAGTCGCGGGAGTCTGGCCAACTGCTGCAGTGCGTGTATGCGTATATCCTGGTGCAATTAAAATTTTAGGTACGAAACCAACAATGTTTTCTGCGGCTAAGAAAGCATGCACCCCTTCATAAGTCCCCGTGTTTGAATCAACACCACCCAAAACGTTGGCCAAAGTTACTGTGTCTGTTTCACCCTCTTCAATACGAACTACGACCAGCACAGCGCCAATTTGATCAAAAATAGAATCAATAGCTTGAGGTAAAGTACCAGCCTCACCAAGTTTAGCTGCTTCGAGTCGAGAGCCTGCAATCAGTACAGGTTTATTCAAAGGAAAAATTAAAGGATCAGCATTGGGAGCCGATCCAATAATCCCAATGGTCGAACTTCGAACTGTAGTAATAGGACGTGAACCATCATCTACCGTGACGTTTTGAATCCCATGTAAAAAAATATCGCTCATGAACCACAATCTCAGTTTAAGATTTTGGTTCATTTTTGCGATTTACTCAGTACTTTTCATTATTCAGTATTGTACTTTACAACGTCATCGCATGAAGCCAAATGTCGTCCACTTGCTCTGAGCTCAAATTAAGTACGCCAAGCATGTATTGCACTGAATCATTGGTCCGTTCAAAACGTTCAGACTCACTGTACTCGATCTGAATTCGACTTTTGAGGACTGGATCTTCAATTGCACCAATCATCTGCTCTACCGTATCTAATAGACCATTCTCAAGTAGACTCAGCTTGAACTGTCGACGGGTTAGAGGCGTGAACTGCGTAAGATATGTCGCATACTTTTCTTCTTCAGTTCGTTTGTCGACCCAATTCGCCCCATCCCAAACATGGTGCGCTGAAGGACATGGCTCAGATACTGTTAAATCCTCAAGAATCGCACATTGATTATTTAACGCTATGAACAGTTGATTATGCTTTTCTTGAGTAATTTCTTGATCATCCAGTAAATCTTCAGTTATACGAATATCTAAAGATTGCTGTTCAATATTTACAAAATAATAAAGTTCACTCATTAAAAAATCCCCACAATTGTTGCGCTAGCAGATACAGGCTCACCATCGCTACCGCTCCAACGTCTGAACCGTACAAATAGTTTTGATGCAGCATCATATCCTCTATAACCATCTTGCATTGCATACCTTAACCATTCTGATGATTCATCATTATAATTTGCGGTTGCACCCTCTTCACTTAGTTGGATATCAGTTGAAAGACGTTTCTTCAGAGTGATTGGGAGTGAATAAATTTGATAGCGGTTATTCGCACTTGCTTCAGCAATTGTTTGCGAATTAATGCTGAGGTTTGTCCAAAGGGTAAGTTGGATAATCGCAATTCGACGAGAATCATCATAGGTAATAGTATAACCATTGCCCTCTACAATTCTTAAACTATTTGTATTAGGCGTTGTAATGATTTCAACATTGCCTGAGCCATCAAAATCTGCATTACCTGAAACAGCACCAGATAAAGCAATGTTCCGAGATGTCTTGAGTTTGGTTGTCGTGGCTGAATTACAGTCGATCCCTGTAGATGTCAAACGTGCAACGATATTCCCATTCTGCGTATCTACGAAATTATATGTAGCCCCATAACTATAAAAATTCATCCGATCAAGACCATTACGGCCCATATCAATATAGTGATATTCATCGGATTGCACGAGGCCTGTTGAGGCTGTCACCGTCCCACTCACATGATCTGAACCATCAAATGTCTGACCAAAAATAGCTCTCGGTGTCTTTAACTTGGTTGCAGTATTCGCATTTCCAGCAAAACCACCGAGTGAATACAAAACACCATTCGGATCTAAATTCATCAATGAAGTGTAACTGTCTTGATTGCCATTCCACCAATCGAAACCACCACCGCCACCGCCTTTATGGTTAATAAAGTCAGTTTTACCCAATCCACTGGTTCTGTTCCAGGATAAATACGCCCCCTGTTGTGATGGTGTGTAATCCGCTTGACCATTTGCAGAAAGAGTAATCGCTCTCATACTTCCATATAAAGTTCCTCCAGCGAACGGGAACTTTTCATCCTGTAATTTTTTACCTTGTCGGGCTGACAGGGGTTTAGTTCCATCATCCGTGGTTAGGTCGTCAACCATCGGAATATTCTGTTCTGATACCCCTGTGATCAGACCTTTGGCATTGACCGTAAGCACAGGAATTTTTAGCGTTGATCCGTAAGTACTCGCCACCACACCTGAATTGGCCAAGGTAAGAATGCAGGACGCATTGGTAGAGCCATCAAAATTGAATGATCCTGTCGCTGCACCTGAAAAGCTAATGTCTCGAGCTGTTTGTAATTTGCTTGCTGTAGACGAGTTGCCATTCAAGCCACCATTAAATGTCTTGGCATATACGTGTTCAGGAAAAAGTGTATTCCCCACACCATCCAATAAAGTGGCTCTACGAAGAATATTGCTTGATGCATCTCGTTGGGTTGCATAGATCTCGGCATCATTGTCATCTGTGGTCCCGATTTCAACAAAACCTCTGTCTTGCCCGGTGTTACCTACAGCCAAGTACCCGCCATCTGTTGTGGTGTAAGCCTGAATCAGTTTCTTAAATGCACCCGTTTGATCGCCAACATTTGAAACAGTGATGGTGCCACCAATGGCTAAGTCGCCTGTAATTTCCCCGCCCGATACAGGTAGCTTGGTATCATCTTTAATGGTGATGTCTTTTGAGCCATCAAATTCAACGTTGTTAATCTTTCGTGCGGTTTTAAGTTGGGTTGCTGTTGAAGCATTGCCACTCATCCCATTTAACGGAGTGAATGTACCGCTACCATCAATATATGCAATTAAATTAAATTTATCGTTGTCACCATTGTAAAAACGGAACCCGCCAGCGCCTAAACCACGGTGGTTAATAAAGTCTGTTTCCCCTTGTCCTTCACTTTTATTCCAAGAAACGAAAGCGCCTTGAGATGTCGGTGAATTATCAAGTTGTACCTTTGACTCTTGTAAAATCTTGGCTTGGCGAGCTGACACGGGCTTGGTTGAATCATTGGTGGTGAGGTTATCGACCAATTCATTTCGACGAATGTAATTTTCATTGACCCATGCCTGACTCGCATAGATTAATGATTCGTCCAGAAAAATTTCGACTACATTTCCATCACGAACATTTTGAGTAAACTTGAGTCGATATTCACTTACTCCATCAGGATCTGCAACTTTGAAAAATGGTGCATGCGAACCATGTGAGATAAGCACATTATCAGCAATAATCCCCATTTCACGAATCCAAAACCCACCAATATTTGATGGAATAATGGTCTCAATCACAATGTAATTTGCAATGGTTGGGTGCTTTGTATATTTAGTAACAGCTTGGCGGTGAACTTCCTTCACCAACGTTGATCTTGTTTTGGTTGGTGTTGGAACTGAACCATTACCATCACCAAATGCGATATGGGTGATATTCAGTTTTGTATTATTAACAATCGCAGTAGCAATTGCCGCATCGCCAACATTAGTTGTGACGTTAAAATAATCGCTCATGCTCTTGGCTCGCTAGAAAAAGTAAACGCTGTTTGATGTGCAAGAATATTGCAAACGGTTAAAATAGGATTTGTTGTAATCGTCAGATTAGTTAAATGTCTTGAAGCAGCTTTTGCATCGGAAACAAGCCGATTAATCTCGTTATAAACTTCTTGATTTAAGCTTTTACCGATAAGATCAAGTTCCAGATTAAAAGTACCTGGTATTAAATTAGGCTCAACTTGGAACCATTCAATCAGCTTCACTTCATAACCAAAGGGCTCTAATGCTCGTTTAATTGCTGCTGCAGTCCCTTTAATGCGATGTTGCGCACGGGAATTCCTAATCACATCTCTTTTTAATGATTCCTGCCAAGTTTCATCCCAATAATCGACTGATTTTTGCCATGCAATAAACGGCAGAAATTGAGATGGAACAGCATCTATATCTTTAATTACCCGGATTGAAGTAAGGTCAAAAGCTTCTTTGCCCACTTGAGCAATTTTGCGTTCCAATTCACTGGTATTTGGAGGTAATAAACTATTCACTCAGCACCTCCAATACCAATCGTTTTATCAGTACAAAATGGGTGATGATAACCATCCATAATCAGATCATTTTCTGGTGACGTAATAACAACACGCTGAATGCCATCTACATGTAGAGCTGCAAAAATGGCAGATCTATAAATACTTTCCCCATTCTTTTGGGCATTTTTAATATATTTATCTAAACGGATATTTGCAGCCTCAAGCAACAAGGCATCCTCAGCATTTTTTCCAACGTATAGCTGGGCTTCAATTTGATAATTAGTCGCTATACTCGATTTAACCGTTGGCCTATCACAGACTGGACGTACTTGATCAGGATCTAAGGCTTTCTGGACGGCTAAAACTAACTCTTCTGATGCTTCACCATTTAAACTATCTACCTGTGTAATAACAATATCGAGTAGATATGGATTAACTTCATCTGAACGAACCTTAATACCATCAACCCGACCATCCGCTGATAGGGAAAAATAACGATAAGCATTGGCTGACCCAGCTGTATTCATTCCATCAAAAGACAACAAGCAACGTTCCCGCAAACGCTCATCTGACTCATAGACTGCATCAATTGGTGGGATAACTGTATTATCAGCAGGTGTGACTAAAAGTCGGACTAAACCATATTCGGTTAATGCTAAATGTTCCAAGTCTGCTTTTTCTGCATAAGCCAGTAACAATGAGCGTGCATCAGAATTACACTTCGCAGTGTAAAGTAATTCTAAGTAGGCATTTTCTTGCAAAAGCTTAGTAACTGGTTCTGACTCGCGCATAAGAGTTTCTCGAATTTCATCTTGCTTTTCCGCATCAAAGAGAGCAATAAAATTTGCTTTCCTTGTTTCAAAAATCGTCTCAAAACTTAATTCGCTAATCAGACTTGGCGGTGGTAGTTGAGAAAAATCAACAGTACTCATGAGCTCACCACTATTCCATCTAACTGAACGGTTTTGCCGTCTAAAACATATTTACCTGTGATTTTTAAAGTGATCTGACCCAGCTGTGCACTGGTAATATCAACTGCACTGACAAGCAAGCGATCTTCCCATTTCATTAGTGCTTCAGCAGTGGCCGCGTAAATATCTACCAATGTGCCACGATTTAGTGGGGCATCAATTAGAGAAAATAACTTAGAGCCATAATCACGGCGCATCACACGTGAACCAATGGGCGTATTTAAAATATCCGCAATGGATTGTTTTAAATGATCAAGACCAGTTAAGGATCTGCCATTAAGTACATTCATACCCATTAATTGACCCCTCCCGTACTGGAGTTACCCGATTGCACACCTTTGTGCGTATGAGCTCCCCCAATGCTTTTGCCTTTGTGCTTTACATCAGATCCGTTAAATTCAACAAGACCATCAACGACCAAACCACCATTAATAAAAACTTTCCCGCCACTGCCTGATAAATCAATATTTAAGGTATGACTGGCTTTGTCATACTCAACCACAGTGCCATCCGCATAAATATGCTTTGGATTTTCAGTAGTGCCCGCATTAGGGAAGGCAGTTTGAGATAAAGCAAAAGCAATTACGCCTTGAGACAGATCACCTGATGGTGAGAGCACTAAAACCTGCTCACCTTTGGAATAACCACCATTCCATGAGCGATCCTCACCTGCTCGATCTTTCGCCCACTCTAAGTCCGAAACAAGCTCACCATCAAAATCGACTGTTGCTGTACCCGCATCCAAATCAACAGCATGAATTCGACCAAAACGGATTAAATTCGCAAGGATCCTGTCCATTTGTGCTAGTGCATAACTCATGGAATCTCCTGATTTAAAGGAAGCTCTTGGTAGTTATCTTCATGACCTAAACCAATTTCAGGCGAATAACTAAAAACAGGAGAAGGTGTAATTCCTAATTCAGCCCATACATTTTCACCGACTAAAATTTGAGTAGAGAAGTCCACGCGCCATACTTCGAAACGATCGAGCTCAGGAAAAAAACTATCCTCTGAAATATCTCCCAGTGAACTGCTTCCAACACCAAATTTTCCGAGCTCAGTAAAATGCTTATTCTTGAAAATATAGAGAGCCAAACCTGCTGCTAATTTTCGGACATTAATCTTGGCTCTACGCTGATTAAATGTATCTACAATTCGTGCTTCAAACCGAGCAATCAAAGGCAATTGCTCTGTGCCCTGATCACCCTGTTCATCCATATCAAAACTGGGTAGTTCAAGAAGCAGTGCTGGCAGTTCTTTTGCTGTTGGCGCTTTACGTTCTTCTTCATCACGATAGAACTGAACCAATTTAAAAACTGGAAATTGCGCTCTAAATTTGGCCTCAATCACATCATGTAATTGATCTAAATCCACACCTGCTATCGCATTTGCCATTTCAACTCATGCTCCAAAGTTTTGAAAAACTGATCTTGATACCCACCTGAAAAGGCTTGATCTTCTAAATACGAATCTGCTTTTGCTTTGATTTCGAGTGTTTGTTTCTCAATTGGCAATCGTCCCTTTCCAGATCGCTTAAACACTTGCCCTTTAGCAATAAAAGCACCGTCTCTTTTATGCTTACCTGCCGTCACGCCTTTCTTGGTTTCTCTAGCATTTAAGTGAATCAAGGATATTCCATTCAACCCATACCAAAGCTTTATCGTCCAACCTGTACTTGTTTTCTGAATGCTTGTTTTACGCATTCTTCTACGTAGGACCTTTTGCATCACCTGCAACTCAGTGCTTAATCCTTTAACCGTTCTGCTTTGTACCCACTTAGACATTCGGTTTAGTGTTCTACTCAGAGCCGCATGTGCTTGCTTTTCAGTAGGTTCTAACTCTGCAATGATGGCCTCAATGCCCTGTGCACTTATATCAAGTGAAATCATTCGTTAATTTCAAGCTTAAGTATCGAAAGACCTGTGCCATCTTGCTGCGGATAGGTCATGACATAAAATGTACGACCATCTTTGAGCAGCAAAAGGTCACCCCGTTTTACATCTACAACATCTACTGATTTACAGGTAAATCGAGGTTGAGCATCATCTATTTCATATTCACCAAGTTGGGCGTTTAAATACGGTTCATCGAATATTCCTGTAATGGATTTATTCTCTGAGCCATCCTCAAACTTCAAAGTGGCTGTTATAGCAAAACCACCAACCAAATCAGTCTGAAGAAACACATCCAAATTTTCCCAACTTGGCATAGGCTTTACTTGGCTTCTGCAGCAGCTTGAATCGCTTCAATCAATTTGTCTTTGGTGAGTGAAGCATCAAGCTCAAGTTCATATTCATGTAAAGCAAATTCAATGAGCTGTGCCTTTGTCAAAGTAGCCAAATCTACTTCCTGATCTTCATCCTCGCTCTCAACCAAGGTGCCACGACCACGGCGTAACAGATCTTGTGCTAAAGCATGTGGAACTTCGACCTCATCACCTTTTTTACGAATTTCACCTTCAATTACGACGGCAGAAGTTAAAGCAATTACGACAGTTGTTTTCATGGATATATGCTCACAAAAATGGAAAGATAAGCCACCGCAGTGGCTCTTCAATTAGACGGTTTCTTGCCGTAGCAAATGGACTCAGTGTTACGTAAAACAAAATCCACATCTTGGAAGCCCACAATGCGTAAACCGCCTTTAGCACTTAACGAATAAGGATCAATCGTGAGATCCAAACCGCCCCACATCGCAATAATAAAATCTGCGAAGTTACCGAAGAACACGTCACCTGCTTCAATTTGATTGGTTACCTCAGTTCGATAACCATTCACTGTATTCCCTGGTTCCCAAATCGTGCTTTCTGTACCTGAACCAAATTTAGCTGTAGTTTTGAAGTGACCACGCATAACAGCATTAATCACATAGGACATACGATCGACATCGGCATTGTCTGAAGCAATTTCAGATTCCATTGCCACCATTTCTGCAAAGGTCGGATTGACCGCCCCAAAGCTCACTGCATTCACACCTGAGATATTTTTTAGACCTAGTGGCTGGTTATCCCCGCCTGTACCGTAATAAGCTGCTTTATCAATTTTCAAAGCCAAAGCACGATTTAAGTCATTCCAGACTAATTGTTCCGCAGCTGGTGAACTTTGCTGCATGAGCTTACGGCTGATCTCAACACGGCCACCCACAGTTTTAGGGCTGATTTTTAATTGACCTGTTGCAGGACTAGATGCAGGAACATCTTCTTCTTCACCTAGCCAATAGGCAGTTGCACCACCTGTTTGCTTTGGAATTTCGGCATCACCAACCAACCCATCCATAATGAAACCTAGGCTCATAATGGTTGAGCGATTACGTAACATTTCAATGAACATATCGGCACGGTGGTCAGTCCCAACCAAGGTTGCGCCATTTTGAGAAGTACCCACCTCAAAGACGCGACTAAGGACATCTGCAGGGACTAAAATCCCCTGAGCTGAACGCCCATAAGCCTTTTGTGCTGCTTCTGAACATTCAATTTCAAATGCCGCTGCTTCACGGTCTGCTTGAGTGGCATTTGGCAACATGGCACGTACTGCACGCATTAAACTGAATGAACGTGCTTCATCACCAGTGAGACCAATATTGGCATTGTTACTTTTTGGCTGTTCAGTAATAGGTTTACCCTGATTGTCATGCATGCGCTCTAAAATTGCATGTTGTAGCTCGGCTGGTGACTTATTCTCATCAATATACTGACGGACCAGATCATTTGCGCCAAAACGCTCACCTAACTGCATTAACTCGCTGACACGCTTACGCTCTGAATCCGCTCCACGTTCTGCGGTATCACCTACTGCACGCACCATTTCAATGTCGCCATAACGCTCACCATTTTCATTGATGCGCTGACGGACTTGATTACCGTCTTTATCTGTAAAGTAGTCCCAATTCATACGATTTGCTCTTTGCTGATTCGCTGGAATAATTGCTATAGGCTCATTTTGTGGAACGGCAGCGTTATTTTCATTATTCACAATTGCGGAACGGCCAACGCCTACATTGGTATCAGCAGGAATGGATACAAGGGAAATTTCATAGGGTTGCCACTCTGTAATTAAATAAACATCATCATGCTCGCGCTGTTCTTTTAAGATGGCTTTTTTAATGGTGTAACCAACGCTGATATTGGTCCGAATCAGGTCATTAATATCTTGTAGAATTTCTTCACCACGTGCAGATTTACTCAAACGAACCAATCCACGTCCTTTACGCTGAGAATGATCTAACCAAGCACTTTCGACTACACCCACCTGATCACGAGAGTTATGATCCATTAAAAACGGCGCACGGGTGTTCAAGCGAGAGAAATCAATTGCCCCTTGGCTATGATCCAGAATTTCCACACCAAACCAACGACCTACTTCCGTTTCACTTGAAAATGAAAGCTCAACCGTCCGCTTTTCCATGTCTACTTTGAAATCATCAACAACATAGTTACGAACCAGTTTGTCTTTATTAAAATCAGGTAAAGGTTTTGTTTGAGAAGCATCTCGAGTGAACGACATACCTGCCAAGGCCATTGCCAGATCAGTTTTTAAAAATTTCATTACATGCCCTCTTTAGGTCGTCCGACCGCTGCAGTTTGCTTACGCCCCATACTGGCCAAGATCATTTCTTCTGCTGTTTCTTTGCTGATGCCCTGAGCCACTAATTCATCAATCATGGCGCGAGTATCGCGGGCAATCTCAGCCCATACGGTTTGTGGATCCTTACCTTGTTCACGAATAATGGCTCCTGCAGACGTCAGCATATTGTTCTTCGATTTTTCTGCAGCTGTTACATCGGCAGATGGATCAATCCAAGCCCAACGGCGTGGCTGCCAAGTGACTTGCGTATAGCGCTCAATATCCACGGCTTTCAGTGACACATTGCCCTTCTTAATCACCCCCTTAAGCAAGGCATATTCCAGCCATGCGTAATAGACAGGCTCAACTAAAGCTTCAATCAACCATTGTTGAAGTTCTTTCCAATGCTCACGTTCATCTAAAGTTCCCTGGCGAATACTGGAAAAATTCACACCTTCAAGATCTGAAGCTAAGTTGTTATAGAGCACGCCCATACCTGCGGCCATTGAGCGCAGCATGGCTTTATGAAAAGGTAGAAATTCACCTGTTGGATAATTAGGAGACCACTCTTTAAGTTCCGCTCCCATAGGCAGCATTGGGAATTCACCAGCTTGCGATTCAATTTGAATCTCATCATCCTGTTCAAACTCGGGACCAAAGCCTTCCTTCCACTGAATAAAACCCATTTTGTTGGCAGAGACACGCGCATTCACAATCGCTGAATCTTCAAATTCTGAGAGTTGCTTCATGCGAAATAGACTGGTAGCCGTCCAAGGCATACCGCGCTTTTGCCCAACAATTTCTTCTAAATAACCATGGATAACTTGTTCTGCAGGTACACGGATATAGTTCCCAGAGCCAAATCGGTATTGTTTTTCTTCTTCTGAGTCACTATCAAAGTAGTATGCGATCGGACGCCCAAATGCATTAAATTCGATGCCCTGACGAATGAAACGACCACCTGAGAGTTTTGCGCTATACATAATTGGGCAGCGCTGAGCATCAATCATTTGTAGAGCAAAACCATAACTCCCCGCATCAGCACCACGGATAATCCGCACAAAGAATTCACCATCTTTCGCCGCCGAAATCACACAAGAACGCTGAATAGAACGCCATGACTTTTTGCCCTGGATATCGCAGTGGTTTTTCTTATTCCAATTCGACCATTCCAGCTCCACCGCATCACACAGTTTGTTGTCTAATTTTCCCTGAGCATTTCGAATCTGAGCCTGAAGCATTACCCCCTGGGGACCAACGATATTTTGATGGGTTAAACGTAAATAATTTCGTCCATAATCATTATTGGCACACTGCTCACGACTACGTGCTACGAGGGTTCGCTGGTATCGCTCTACGATTAAATCTGCGGGTATTGGTGTCGATGGCCAAGCAGAGGTTAAACGATCACTCACACCTGCTTTAAACCAACGAACAGCATTGCGAAAAACTCGACTCCCTCTTTTTACGACTGACTCATCTAATACAGGGTTTATCTGAGTGACATTCGGTACTTCAGCAATTTGGCGTTTAAAAATATTCATTCAAGCAATTACCCCAATTTAACCCGTACGACACGACCAAACAGGCTTTTACCTGATACTTTCGCCTGCTCACGAGCAACTTCAGCGCGGTATTGATTACGCAATCGAATCAACGTCTCCATTGGAGTGCGGTATAACTCTCGGTTATTAATGCGATAGCGCTCTTGGTCTAAGCTGGCACGTCCTTCAATGACCGCTTCTAATGCTGTTAAGGTTTTTTGTGCATGGCTTCTTAAATCGGTATTTTCTGAAATAGATGCAAGATCCGCTTTAATCTCAAGCACACCTGATTCCAGTTCTTCTACTTCACCCGTGTCAGAATTCACTGCACGAAGTGAGAAACCGTAATGACCAGCTTTATAGTCTTTTGAGATATTTGCAGGCACGTTGAATACATGCATATTTCCCTGCGCTGTAGACTGCAGATCAATTGCACTTGCACCACGTAGATATGCATAAATCGTCCAATCAGATGCAGGGTACGCAGTTAAATTCAGATTAAATTTAAACGTCGTACCCGCTTTGATTTGGTTGGGAAACAATTGACCACTCATGTATTTTTCTAACCAAAAAAGCGCTTTTTCTTGGTTTTATCATCATTTTTTAAGTGGTTTTTTTCATTATTCACAATTGTAAAAAACCCCACATATAGCGAGGTTTTAAGCATGCAACACTCTAAAATTTCATTAATTTATCCATTTCAAGTGCGCCTTTAGAGTAAGTCCATACAGAATTACCAAGTTAAAACTTGCAAAACGTACCTTTTTTGGTACAATCCACTAAAGAGGAGCATCTTATGCCTGTACCACCAATGAGTGTGTTGTTCTTTAAGACAGAGAGCGGTAATGAACCAGTAAAGGAATGGCTTAAAGAGTTCCAACCTATAGATAAAAAAACTATTGGCGAAGACATTCGGACTATTCAAATTGGTTGGCCACTGGGTATGCCTCTTGTCCGAAAAATGGATACTGACCTCTGGGAAATCAGGGTTAATATCTCTTTTGGAATTGCACGCATATTTTTTACTGTTAGCGACAACACCATGCTTTTGCTTCATGGGTTTGTTAAAAAGTCACAAAGTACACCAAAGACCGATTTAGCTTTAGCTAAAACAAGACTCAAACAGTCACGGAGATCATGATGAATAACTTCAACGACCAACATGTTGGCAGTAGTTTTGATGACTTCTTGCAAGAAGAAGGTTTACTTGAAGAAGCAACAGCAGTTGCAATCAAGCGAGTACTTGCATGGCAAATAGCTGAAGCAATGAAAGCTCAAAAGCTTACAAAAACGGCTATGGCTACAAAAATGCACACCAGTCGCGCATCTCTAAACCGCTTGCTTGATGAAGAGGACACTAGCCTCACATTAACTACTCTTGCAAGTGCAGCAAATGCACTCGGTCAAAAGATTCGAGTGGAACTTGTGCCTACATGACCCCTATGTAATTCAGTATTTAGGGTAATCCCCCTAAATATAATGATTCTAAAAAGCATCCTAAGGATGCTTTTTATTCCCAAAAACCCTTTTCTTTTTAATCACAGTATTTTTAGACGCTGGAACAACTACCGATACAGCAGTTTTTTTAATAGCCTTCCGCTTCAGCACTGTTTTAACTTCTGCAGTTTTTTGATCAACCTCTTTTTTCACCTGAGGTTCATCAATTTCAATAGATACACGCTCAGAGACACGCTTTAAATTCGGCTGCATAATTTTCAAAGCGGCCAAAGCATAAACACGGCAATCGAGTGCCTCATTACGTGCCCGATCTGGTTTATGCCATTCACGTATTGGCTGACCTTTTACATAGCGAATAATCAATTTTTCAGCAGTTAGTTGTCTATACCACTCCATTTCTCGGTCATGTGGAAAGTGACAATAGCCTGGTCCTTTCTTATGCAAATCTAGACGGCGCATGACTGTCAGTTTTGCTTCGTCTACCCCGACAATAAATAAATCAATTTTCCGTTTATCTTTACCTGACTGTTTACGCTGAGGACTTTGCACAATTGGCATCCCCCAACCCGCACGCCCTTTAATTGCAAAGACTTTTCTGTTCCTACGGCTCTTTACATATTCATAAGCCCGTTGTGTATAACCTGCAGTACCACCCGTATCCAAACATGCAGCCGAAATACTGAGTTGAGCACCAGACTCATGCATATACGTATCTTCTAAAATATCATCGAGCTCTTCCCAAACCTCATCACCTAATGGATCTCCCCAAAGTACTCGATAATCTATAGACCAACTTTCTTCACCAACGCCCCAAGCAACTATTTCCAGCTCAAGCCGATCCATCTGCATATCAATGCCACAAGTTAGATAGACACCAGCATTTGGTATTTGGGTGACATATTCCTCAGCCCGTAGTTGCAGTACTTCAGGATCTGCCTTATCTCCATTTTCCTCGTAGGTTTCACCCAGTGATACATTTACAAATACCTGTAAATCATCAAGCACCAACTTATCCAAATAGGACTGCACGATGTCACGCATCTTACGAAAAGTCGAAAGCATCTCTGGTGCATGAAAGCTAACATGGCCTTTAAAAGGCTTTTCAGCCTTCCAGCCATGTCCTAATTTTTCAGCATTGCGAATCGCAGCAATACGCTCACCATCAGACCATAACTCACCACAGCATTCACAGCGATAAGCTGAAGTACTAACCTCATGATCTTGGTCTAAGTCTTCTTTTGCATCTTGGAGATTCGTCGATTTACGCCCCTGCCAAATCACATTTTCCCAACGTAAAAATTGAGCTTCACCACAATGAGGACAAGGAACATAATAACGGCGCTTATCACCTTGGTTAAATGCACTCTCAACCCGGCTTGCCCCTGCAATAGTCGGTGTACTTGATTCTGTTCTTAGTGACTGATCGCCAAATGTTGCTGAACGCTGTGATAAGAGTTCAACAGGATCTCCTTCTGCAGTAGCCTCCATTCCGTCAATCTCATCCGCATGGGTGATAGGAGCGGATCGTCCACGTAATGTTTTGGGTGAGCCTGCCCAGCTAAACATCAACCAACCACCAATATACGAAATCATGCGACTATTATTCACACCATCACGGCCGCGAGGTTTTGCCATTTTCTCTGAAATGCGATCATTCGCTTCAAGCATTGGCCGCAACTTGGTCTCAAGAAAAGTTCGGACATCGCCTTCAGTAGGCTGCACAAATATTTGAGATTTAGGCTCATGGGCAATAAAAAATGCGGTAATACACTGCTGTATCGTTGTTTTGCCTAATTGAGCACCAGTCATATAGGTAATACGGCGTACATCGTACTCTTTAATGGCATCAATCATGCCCCGTTGGTATGGCGCATTATCAAAACTGATAGGTCCAGGTATCGTGTTACCCAGAGGGATAACAATATTTTTTTCTGCCCATTCGCTTGGCAACATATCTGGTGGTGGCAGTAGATTAACCATTGCTCGACGCATGGCTTCATATACTGCTCCAATATTTGAAAGATTATTCATCTTCTTCTGGCCAATCTAATTCAGCAGATTGCTCTAATGCCATAACAATTTCAGCACGAAGTTTTGTTTTGAACTTTCGTTCATCTGTCTCGCCTATGAGCTGCAAAACTGCACGTTGGGGAACACCTAAAATATTTTGTCTAAGTTGCCCCATTGCCAAAGACCACATACGCTCAAACTCCGCAACAAGAGCCACTTCCCCCTTTTTGGTCGCTAGTTCCAACTCAGCGAGTTCCGTTTCTGCTTTCTGTTTTCGAATTCTTAGCAATTCAATATCATCAGGTATTTCACCTGTCGCATCTTCAACATCACGCTCACGTAGCCAATTGGAAACCGCTGCAGTATTAAATTTCCATTCTTGGCCACGACCCCCTTTTTGAATATACGGACAACCACTACGGACCCAGTTATCAATTGTTGGTAGTGACACACCAAAGATATCGGCTAATCCCTGTCTGGTTACCTCTTGCCCTTTAATTACTGCAGACATGGAATCCCTTTTTTACTTCGATTTTCAGAATTAATATTTAAAAACAAATATTTATAAAAAATGAGACATAAACATAAACTACGCTTTTGAAATTCACGCAGATATGAAAACCTGCGAGGACTTTGCCCCCGCCTTGGGTGCCCCTCTGGAAGTACCTTGGGAAACTATTTTTTCATTGATATTAGATAGTTCGGTCTGACCATTGCATAAGGCTCTGTCCTGTTGGATCAGCGCTTGAGCACTCTTGAGTTGCTCTGCTACGGCGTCTGCTCTTGCGGCATACCGAATAAGAAATTCGACATCTGTGTCGTGAAGTCCGCCTGTTGTGGCTGCATGATGACTGACGGTGCTGTCGGCAACGATGGACACATCGGGACATTTCTTGGCTTTGAGTGAGTCGCGCAAGCTGAGATTGTTAGCGCGATACTCATCAATAAGAGTTGTTTCGTTGTGCTGTAATTCCTTAATCTTTTCAAGGTACTTAGCCTCAAGTTGCTCTTGTTTTTTGTAACTATTACGCTCACGATTTAACGCATTATCAGCCTGTGTTTTAAGGTCTTCGAGCTGCGTCTCATAAGTCTGTATTTGTTCTGATTGGCCACTGTTATATCCATAGTCATAACAGCACCAACCAATGAAAATACTGGTTAGTAAAAAGGCAAGAGCAACAATGAGTTTGATGTTCATATGGACCTACTTCAAAAATAGGAGTTTTTCTTTAGCACGGCGATTCACCAGCCCGTTAATGACTTTGCCATTGTCATAGATCCAGCGGTCGAACTGATTAGCAGCTAATCCAAACTTTGATTGGTTGAGTAGTGTCAGCATGGTGCTTTTTATAAATGCTGTTTCACCGATGTTGTATACGAATGAAGCGAGTGCATCGAATTGGTTTTGATTGAGTTTTACTTTGATGTGCTTATCAAGACATGCATCCACCCATTTGCAATCATTCATTAACCATAGGTCTGCTTGGCCTTGAGTGCAGGTATCACCTTGTTTGACGGCCACACCATTTGGATATTTGATCGTCCCATAGCCAATCGTCCAAACTCCGCCAGTATCTTTATAAGCTTGGTTTCGAAAGCCTTCGCTTTCGCGGATGATGGCATAGCCATAGCCTGAAATATCAAACTGGCCACTTACGGCTTTGGTTAATGAAAACCCGATCAGCGTTGCGAATGTTGTTAAGCCATGACATGCAATGATTTCATCACCAGCAATCACTTGTGACTGTTCAAGCTTGCCACCTGATATTGCCCGTAACCACGAATACGCCTGAGCAATTTGAGTCGTTTGATCAATGCTCATGACTTGCCACCCTTTTTCCAATTCTTCATCATTTCAACAAAGAATTTTTTAAAGCTAATCTGCTTATAAGCTCCGGACTTAATCCAAGCGAAGAACTCTTGTAGGACCAACCCACCAAGCGCTCCAGTCAGAAAACCAATACCACCCGCATGACTCGGTGCAAGCGCCGTGTAATGCATGATGAGTAAAGTGAGGTAATGTGCTGTAAATGCACCTGACAGTAAAAACACGGCGTAGTCTTTGGGTGTTTTAAGCTGTTCTTTGTTATATCGAGTTGCCACGGCTGCCCCCATCAATCCGGCAATGAAATATTGGAGTTCACTCAAATACTTCACTACGGCTGCTAACCAATCTGGAAATGACATTCTTCTCTGTCTCTGAATCTATGGATGTATTCGGTATTTTTGTTCTTATTTCAGAGAAGTTTCATTATTCATAATTTCAGATCGAGTTGGTTTTGGTAAAACTCAGACTTCAAAATCTTGAGGACAATCCGTTCAGTCACATTAAAGAATTCAACCAGCTCTGTGATTGAAAATCCATTTCTCATCATGTTCTTAATGCCTTCATTGCGCGTCGACAGAATCATCTGATTACAGTGGGACAGCACTAAAAGCTCTCCACCGAAAACGGTCGACAGTTTTTGGGCATCGTCATAACCTAAGGCTTGAACTAGGTTATGCTCTGCGGTTAATTTTTTCAGCTTTGGTACATACAGCAGCAGCTGACCTCGACCGACGCGATTTTCTGTTTTATAGCGTCGACATTGGCTCACCAAGTACAGAGCCTGATCCCGCCCAATTACTTCTGCAATACTTTTTAAATCTCCACTGAGTCCACTTAAGCTATTCATAGCACCCTCAAAACTTCGCTAATCGTTGAAACACCAACATCGCTGCATCACGTGCATGCTCATTAGTACGGCCTTTCCAACCTGTCATACGGAAAAAGTCGGTGGCTTTCTTTTTAGTGGCGTTGGCTGCGGGATGGATCATCTTGTACAGATAGCCTTGTTCCTTACACCAGTCTTCCCATATTTGGGCATCACGTTTGACTGATCCAACGCCCTGAGCCTTTTCACGACCACCCGTAAACCAAGTACGCTGTCGAGCATCTTCAATATACAAACAGACGTTTTGGGTACCCCATGTCTGTATTGAGTCTTTCACTTTGCTCATGGCTTGAGTAATGGATAGACTCTCCACCTGTTCTAACTCTCCACCCTTGCCACGGTCTGCTGCAACAGCAAAACCTGTCTTCACTCCAGTATCAATTCCAATCATGATTTTCATGCGTACATCGTCCCCAATTCGTTTTTGTTGTTCATGAATATTGCGTTGACTCCACCGACATATCCGCACCATCCAAAGCGCTCTTTCCAGTAATACCAACGTCCGTTGATGCATTTCCAAAATGTTCCATCGGTTTCAATGTGTGTTGCGCCGTGTGGAATCATGCTGCCCCCTGCAAACTGCCAGTAAACCCAACTTGCTTGAGATATGGTTCCCATTTCTTCGCTTGGGCTGGGTTCATGAGTTTGATGGCAATGCGTGATGCCAGTTGTTCGTATGAATCACCTGGTGCACTTTGCTTGCTGGCAAACTCTGGGTGATGGGCAAGTTTCTGTGCAAACGCTGAGATTTGTTTTTCAGTAAGCTGCTTCGGTTCTGCTGCTGGTGTTTTTGCGTATCCCGTTTTGGTTTCTTGGGAATACTTGGTTCGGTATGCATGCAGCAGCCAATCCGCAAAGTAGAAATTCAAAAGTTCATCGCAAATGGTTTTGTCTTGGTTGTAAATCTCAAAGGCGCGTTTTTCTCGTTCCACCCATTTCGCTGTCATGAGGGTTTCTGGTTCGATGCTGTCATCGGCCAAAGTAATTTCTTCACGAAGTTTTTTTGAGCAAAGCCAGTCTTTTTTATTTTTAGATTCTATTGGAAGATTCCTTGGGAGATTCTGTGTCCCAATTTCGGTACTGGTCTCGGTACCGTTTTTGGGACTGGTACTTGTTCCGTTTTCGGTACTAGTACCAATATTGGAACCTGTACCTAAATTGGAACTAGTCCCGTTTTTACCACTAGTCCCTTTTTTGGTACTGGTTGGATGATCTTCCCGACCGACCACACCCAGCAGTTGATAGACTTTTACGCCGTTGCCGACGATGCTACCTGTAAATTTAATCAGGGCTTTTTTCTCTAGGTCGTCTAATACTTTGATGATGGTTTTGCGGTTCATTTTAGTGTCTTTGACCATACGCATAATGCTTGGGTAGCATTTGTGGTCTTCCCCTGCGCGGTCTGCCAGTGAAAGTAATATGAGGCGTTGTGTAGAACTGTCTACTTCCGCTCTCCAAGCCCAAATCGTTGCATCTAAACTCATATGGGTTACCTCTATTTGTCGTCTACGCACTGGTGTATTTGTGCGTCCAGTTCGGCCAGTATTTCGTGTAGTCGGTGAATGACCTTAGACATGTCTATGGCTTCTCCGCGTGTGATCCGTCCGTCTGCCATCATTTCTTTAAATAGCGTGTAGACGTTTCCGCCTTTCATCCCAAAGCTCAGCACTAAGTCTGTGAGTGCTGTATCTCTGCATTCGGGTATGTCAGGCAGGTTGATTCCGACTTTGCCGTGTTGGGCATTGAGGCTTTGCAGTATTCGGTAGTCGTTGGTCAGCGCCATCAGCTTGGATGCTTCTACTAGCGTCAAGTGATGGGTGTCTGTATTTGGATTGACTTTGCTATTGAGCACGGCGGGACTTTTGATGCCCATACGGGGTGCGAGTGTATTTGCCCCACCTTTGTAGTCGTGCACGGTGTGATAAGCAGCATCTAATATGTTCATAACAGCATCCTTTGAACGTGTTTATTAGATAGGAGCTTTATTACTATTTTTAGTAGAACGAACAAATGCCCAATTGATGTCAGGTCTTAACTGCTCTGCTTTAACTTCTTTTTGAGTTATTTCTTCAATAGACAAGCATCTTTCTTCAGGAATTTTATCGAAATTCCATTTACTTAAAGCCCACGGCGTAATTCCTAAACCACGGGCTAATGCAGCTTTACTACCCGCTATTTTTATTGCTTTTTCGAAAGCTTCCTTTGGAGATAACATAATGCAACCATCAACACTACTAAAAGTAGAAGATAATATACTACCTAAAATAGAATTGGTGCAACTAAAAATACGAGGTAAACTTCTACCATTGGTAGAAAATGGAAAGAAACCAAAATTGCAAACAGCTAAATATCAAGAATTTGCATCTAGGCTTAAAGGTCTTATGGATAAAGACGGCTCGCCTATTAAAACTGTAAATCAGTTGAAAGATGCTATCGAGGTCACTTATGAAATGGCTCGTAGATATACGCTAGGTATTGCAAAGCCACGCGAAGAAAAAATGCAAATCTTGGCTGAAAAATTTAATGTCGATATTAGTTATTTAGATCACGGAACGGGCTTAGATCCGAATGTGTCAACTCCATTTCCAGTTGCAGGTCGTTTAATCCCTGTTATTTCGTGGGTACAAGCGGGTGCTTGGACTACTGCCGAAGCTGTGCCTGCGGGTACACAGTTTGATGAGTGGTTACCGCCAAATCCTAAATGTGGAAAACATGGCTATGGCTTAGAAGTTGTAGGTGAATCTATGCTTCCAGACTTCCGGCCTGGCGACAAAATTTATGTAAATCCTGACTTTCAAATAAGTGATTTAAAAACAGGTGATTTGGTTATCGTTGCTTGCGATGGTGAAACAGAAGCGACTTTCAAAAAATTGATAGTAGAAAGCAACGGTATGTATTTAGAACCCTTAAACCCTAAATGGCTTGGAAAAATCATGGAGCTACGTGAAGGCTGCAAATTGGTTGGAAAAGTTGTTGGGTTATATAGGGACGTTTGATTTTTATATTTTGAATTTATTATAGAAAATAAGGGGGAAATTATGAACCAATTATCATTAAATGTTGATCATGTTGTAGAAGATCAATCTATTAAATTTCAAGTAGATGGTAAAATTCTTAATGAACTTTCAAAGCAAGTAACTAACCATATATTTGCTTTAGGTGAGCTTATTAAAAATAGTTATGATGCCCAAGCCACATATATAAAAATTACGTTAGATTTAAAAAATAGTTTACTAACCATTGATGATAATGGTATCGGGATAACTAAAGAAAATATTCAATCCATATTACATATTGCAAAAAGCAATAAAAAGTATGCGAAAAAATTTACACTTGATGTAGATGGGAAAAAAATCGAGCGCTTTACTCAAGGTTCAAAAGGTTTAGGACTCTTTAGTGCATTTAAATTTGGAAACATTGTTAATTGGGATACCAAATGTGAGAATAGCGACGCCTACAGCCTAACTGTTGATAAAGCAAAAGTAATAAAATTGTCAAATATTAGTAATGCTATGTATAAATTAGAAACAGGAGAAAGAAAAAGTAGAGGTACTACTATTACTATAAAATTAGACAGTAATGATAAAGAAATACTTTTTACTTATAAGCATCTAAAAGATCAGATTAACACAAAGCGATTAGTAAATTTTTTTCTAGATGACTCTCTAGCAATAGATTTCAACTTAATAAATCAAGATGGAACAATTGAAAACAATTTCCCAATTAAAACAATTAAAAATAAATATTTAGAAACAGAAATTTTTGAGAGAAATTTATTTAGAATTGTTTTCTCAAGTCAAAAAAATAATATAGACTTCTATCACAAAAATAAAATAAAACCATTTACAAATTTTCATTATGAGCTAAAAAATAAGTCTTATACAGTAAACTTTACTATTTATGCGTTTATTTTTAAAACAGGTGAAAAGAAATTCGTAAATTCATTATTTTTAAATTCTAGAAAAGATTTAACACCATTAATTTATATTAATGGTGCATTATTCAATAATGATAACATTTTTGACCCATCAATTACTCGAAAGATCAAAAGTAGCAAATCACTATCTCAACTTGTAGGTATTATAGATATTACCTGCGCACACCCTGATCTTCAATTTAACAATGAAAGAACTGATTTAGTTTTTAACTCGTTCAATGATGATTTAAGAGAAGATATTAAGAATATAAATATCTTTATACAAGAAAAAGGAAAATATCTAGAGAAGAACTTAACTTCATTCATAAGTGAGGATGCTGAGACTGATACAACCTCTCAAACAGATGAGAATGATACAACCTCTCAAACAGATGAGAATGATACAACCTCTCAAACAGATGAGGATAATACAACCTCTCAAACAGATGAGACTGATACAACCTCTCGAACAGATGAGGATAATACAACCACTCAAACAGATGAGACTGATACAACCTCTCAAACAGATGCAGTAGAATTTGATGAAGACACTTTCATTCCATTCATCAATTTGAGTCGGAAAGAGCACGTCATACGTTTTACTGGTCAATCAGAAATTATAGATTTAAAAGATTATTTTGAAGATGCTAAAGACAGCAAAGGCAATAATGTAAGTATTGCTTCTATAAAGATGAGTATTGATGGAAATATTTTAATGTCAACATTAATACCATCAATTGAACAATCTAAAATATTGCAGATAAAATTTTTCTTTTATGATGAAAATATTATTGATCATAATGGAGACAAATTTATTTGTTATAAAACACTTACACTTCAATTTATTAAGAAAAACTCATTCTTTGATTCATTCGATACCGATCAGTTATTGATTGAGCCTATAGGTTATAAAAATTATAATATTAAACTTGAGGGCGTTGGTAAATTAATTCAACAGATCAATCTACTTTACAGAAGCTATAATGAATTTGATATGTGTATTGCTTCTGCAGTTCGGGTGGTTTTTGACTTAGCTACATATAGATATCAACAATTACACCCAGAACAAACTTACAAAAGTAGTGCTTTAGAGTCCCAAGTAGAAGAAATTATTGAGAGAATTAGATCTAATAAAAATCATTTTTCGGAAGTCACCGCACTGTTAGATGCAAGACATAAAGTTAACAAAAATGTTTTTGATCCTGGACTTTTTTCCAAAAAGGTGGAAATATCAAATTTAGGCTCACATACTGGTTCGAGCCATCTTTCCATCGAAACAATTAAAGATATTGCAAAAACTGCAGGGTATTATGCCCAGCTTGTTGATGCACATTGTAAAGTTAAGGGGTTAATTGAAAAGTGAGTGACATTTCTTTTAGTAGCTATAGAAAAAATGATATCCATGGTGTTAGCTTATATCCAGCAACAATGATTGCCCCGGTACAACATAAAATTATGGATAGTCTCTTTAGGAATAATGACATTAGTTCAGTTTATGATCCTTACCATGGGTCAGGTACGGCTCTCTTTGAAGCTGCAAAACTTGATTTAAATTGTAATATTACAGGATGTGATATTAATCCATTGGCTCATTTAATCACATACAGCAAACTAAAAGGTGTAACCCAAAAAATTAAAGATGATATTCAGTCTCTTTTCGAGTTAATAGAAAAATCCCCTGAATATAATTTTGAGTTTCACAATATCAATAAATGGTTCAGAATTGATATTATTGAATCATTAAAGAAAATCAGATGGGCAATAACTAAAATTACTAGTAAGCGGAATCGTGCCTTCTTTTGGATAGTATTTGCCAACATCATTAGAAAATACAGTAATAGTAGATCATCTACCTATAAACTCCATATCAAAGATATCGTTGATATTAATAGATTACAAAATAATGTAATTCGCGATTTTCAAAATCAAATCGAAAAGAACTATCAGAAATTTAATTTAAGGGCACGTAATGTTACCCTTTTAAAGGGAGACGTTTTAAAAATGTCTCGTAAACTGAGTGATCGTAGTGTGGACTTAACGATTACCTCTCCCCCCTACGGCGATAATGGTACGACTGTACCTTACGGTCAGTTCTCATCCTTAGCACTATTTTGGATTGATTCTAATGACTTAAATCTTGAAGGCTGGGAACTAGACAACTATTCAAAAATTGATCGCATGAGTCTAGGTGGTCAATCTAAGAATGTCTTAAGTCAATTTGGGAATACATTACTTGAGCCTTATTTGAGTAAAATCTCGCAAGAGAAGCAAAATAAGGTAATTAACTTTTTTGCAGATTATTTCATATCTTTAGATGATATATGTCGCGTCACAGATAAATATATTGTGATGACATTAGGCAATAGAACTGTCGATAGAATTAATATCAATTTGACAGAAATAACATCTAAATATCTAGAATATAATGGTTTTTCATTAGTGGACACTCTCAGTAGAGATATCCCAATGAAAAGAACTCCAAAGTTAACGTCAAAAGTACGTAACGAAGCTGTTTCGTCAATGAATGAAGAGTTCGTGATAATTCACAGTCGGCAATAGTATTAATCGATCAGTAGCAACCCACCCCAGCGGTGGGTTTTATTTTGTCTATTTAAATATAAACAACTTAAAGTAGAAGAAGAACCTACAAACCATTGACTTATTTTCTACTTTTGGTAGTATTCATCTCATAAACAACAAAAAAGCACCCCTGCCTTCGAACTCATGGGTGCTTTTACAACTTAATGCGAGATAAGTATGAAACAAAAGCCTATATCTAGTCAAACGACGCCTATCCTTTTCCAAGCCCCTACTAATGCCGAGCTACGCCCTACACTTCGCTCTATCATTTGGGCTAACCTACGTGATTTTGCCCTTTTCCTTGGCCTAGCTTTTATAAGTTGGTTGGTCATTACTGCAATTTTAATGGCAGTTGGAGGGTAAAGATGGATATTCAAAAAATCTTTGAGCAACTCTATGTTAAAAATGCCCCAAGTTGGTCGATAGAACGTGATCCTGATAATTCTTATAAATATCATGCTACACAATCTGCCTTTTTGCTCTTTAAACAACAGCAATATGAAATTGAGGCACTAAAAGCTGAATTGATTAAAACCAAAACTGCGTTGCCTGAACAAACAAACTGTAAAGGTGGCTATTACTTGCAAGATTGTAGAGGGTATATCGGCAATTGCATGAAATTTTGGTATACGCATGGTTATGGTGCAAAACTTCTAGAGTTTCACCTGTTCTCTACAAAAGAAGAAGCTTTATCTGCTGCAGGTGGAGCACCTTGGCATAAACCTTGGTATGCCCCCTATATAAATTCTCTTGCTGAATACACTATCGATATGCAATTAGCAGATCGAAATGCTGAAAAAGCAATGATTGAATCACAAGAACAAATTCCAAAGGAGGAAACTCCAAATGGCTGCTAATATCCAACGCCTCAAGCTCAGCGTATTTGCTGAACGCTATTGGCAAGACGAAGAATCCCGCCCATGCCGCGATACACTGGTCAGCCATATCAAACGTGGTTGGCTCAGTGGTAAAAAAATTGGTAAACAATGGTATGTCGAATGTACCAGTTGGGGTGCGCCATTGTTCTATACAGATGAAGTGCCTAAGGTCGAGCTTAAGTCTCCACCTAAAACGGGTAATTCCATTGCAGACCGAATTTTAGCGGAGATTTAATATGGCTCCTCGAGGTCGCAAGTCGGGGAACTTGGACTTACCTCCCCATGTCGAAGTCGACAAAAAGCCCAATGGCACCATGTACTTCCGCTACCTCCTACCGAACGGCCAGCGTAAGTCACTGGGTAAAGACCGTAATGAAGCCATTAAGGCGGCTCAGGCACTGAACACCGTGCTTGAGCGTAACCCGGACATTGTGTCCAAAATTCTATCTTCAGTAGAAAAAGCACATAAGCAAAGTAATATTCCAAACTTTGGCCAAGCATTGGATGAATATGAAAAGCTGCACTTACCCAAGAAGAAACTTGCTAAAAACACTTTGGTGAATGTCACGGCGAACATTGGTAAATATCAGGATATGTGGGGACAGTTCTATTGCACTGACATTACCCTACTTATGATTTCTGAATACCTGAAACAGCAGACCGACTTTCAGGCAGAAAAGCACCGTTCACAGCTTATCGACATTTGGAAATACTTTGTGGCCAACGGCTGGGCACCTGAAAATATTGCAGAGAAAACCTTAAAGCCAATACGACCAGAAAAGGTCAGAACGCGACATTCCAACGAATCTCTGGAAATTGTAAAAGCTGTTTGTCCGCCTTGGTTAAAACTGGCGATTGATTTGGCACTGCATTCTATTCAACGGCGTGCCGATCTAGTGGTGATGGAACGCTCAAGCATTAACATTAAAGACAACACCATGACCGTACTGCAGCATAAATCGCTGAATTACGACAAGCCCGTGTTTATTGAAGTGGATATGCATCCTGAGCTACGAGAGGTCGTATTGCTGTGTATAGAGCATTCTATGCGACTACGCTGCCCTTACCTGATTGCAACGCGACCAGACCGTATTAACGAGCAAATCCGTAATGCGAAACTGCATCCTTTTGCTGTAACGGAGGATCACATTACCAAGCAGTTTAAGAAGTATCGGGACTTGTCAGGTGCGTATGATCATTTAGAGCTAAACCAACGACCATCGCTGCATGACTTACGTGCCTTGGGCATTTATAACATCACGCAGAAGTATGGAAAGAAGTACGCGCAGGCACTGGCTGGCCATGCGACTGTGAAGATGACGGATCACTATTTAGAGGGTCACGAAGCACCTAAACCAGAGCGGATTAGCTATCGTTAGTCATACCAATAAAGCTGATGCTTTCATTACATAGATCATCAGCTTTGCTATATCTAACCCAATTTAAAAATTTCGTAAAATCGCCATTATGTTAAAAATGAGTTTTTAACTTCCTATCTATTGAGTAATTGTTTTTTAAATCTAGATGATATACTCTAAGTGCTATACATTTAGATGGAGTGATGTAATGCTAATGCTCAGATTGCCTGATGAATTGGAAAAGAGACTAGAAAAACTTGCTACCTGTACACAAAGAACAAAATCATTTTATGCACGAGAAGCTATTTTAATGAGCCTAGAAGTATTGGAAGAAAAATATATGAATGAAAATAAGACTTTAAAAAATAATAGTAAATCATTCTATGACTTACTTGTTGATGAGTTTTCATTACCAGTAAATTTGGTAACGGAAGCTAGAAAATCACCATTTACTATGTTTAGTAAGGATGGAAAATTATTTGTACATAACTCTAAAGATAACATTCGCCCCTTAGATGAAGGGCCTGCTAATGGGTTTTATAAAATTTTTAAAGAAACAGGAAGTATCACCCCAGTTTCTTATCGAGACGTTACCTTTAATTCGTCATATTTCCTTGCAGCAGTACACCATTTAAAAGAGAAAGGAGTCTTGTAAGGAGACTCCTCTTAAATATTGATTTAGCTACCGTTAATAATTGGTTTTAAGTTTAAATGAGCGAGTTTTCCACATTGGGGAATTACGCCATTCCCCGAAAATACCCCGAATCTTCCCCGAAAACAAAAAGCCCGCTTTTTAAGCGGGCTTTAATGTGTTGAAATATCAACAAATTTTGGTAGGTATATCCAGACTCGAACTGGAGACCTCTACGATGTCAACGTAGCGCTCTAACCAACTGAGCTATACACCTGAAGTAAAAGCATAATATTCACTTTTAAAAAGTATGACAAGCGCTATTTCTTGTTTTTTAAAGCAGATGCACAAGTTTTAAGCATTCGTTTAAATTGTTGAATATTTTTTGAATTCAACAGATTGAAATAACGTATTTGTTGATAATAATCAGCTGCCTGCTTAAATAAAACTTGCTGTTCAGGTTTAACCTCTTGAGCTAAGCGCAACAACCATTGATTTACCGTTTCGACATCTTGTTTACGCTGCTCAGTTGTTAAGCTTCGAGAAAAAGACTGAATGACAATGTCATATTCAGAAGTTTGAGTACGTTTACGCCAAAATATAACCCTCCAGTACAGTAAAACTAACCCACCGATGCTAATAATAATCAGCAATACCAATGAATAACTGGATTCGAGTCCTAGCTTCTGTAACCAACCTCGTTGAGTCTCTGCATTATAGCCAACCACCTTACTTTGCCATTGGTAGCTTGCGTAATCGCTCCAAATGCGTATTTTGTTTAATACCGAATAGCGCTGTACATTCCATCGACTACTCTCCCCCCAAACACTGGCATCTTGGCTCATTAAATCTTGCATACCCTGTTCAATACGCTGCGGTGCAATCATCGCTGTTGGGTCATAGCGGTTCCAACGTCCATCCACAAAGACTTCTGTCCATGCATGCGCATCTAACTGTCGAATTTCCCAACTTTTTGCATCTGGTGAAGGCTGACCACCTTGATACCCAACCACAATACGCGCTGGAATTCCCGCATAACGCATCAGCATCACGAAGCTAGAAGCATAATGTTCACAAAAACCCTGTTTGGATTGAAACAAAAACTCATCAATACGATGCTGTCCCAACAAGCCTGGCTGCAAGGTATAGCTAAAGCCATTGTTGCGATACCATTGCAAAACATTTTGGATATAACGTTTCG
>CABFOG010000480.1_pt1 | contig 34671 bp, 48 predicted proteins | sample 3522001 | NCBI WGS metagenome assembly CABFOG01 (sample SAMEA5312485, study PRJEB27640) | indoor metagenome | biome: indoor environment; feature: controlled; material: polymer antistatic dissipative epoxy resin | place: Italy | collected 2014-05-27
AATAGCGCACATGCCCTAAAAAGAAAAGCCCCAGTGTTAAGAAGAATTGAATATAGAGATCAGCAAAGTGGCAAGCACTTTAGCTTTCTCAGCAATAACTTTCATTTAGCCGCCTCCACCATTGCGGCGATTTATAAAGATCGTTGGAAAGTTGAGCTGTTCTTTAAAGCGATTAAGCAGAATCTCAAATTAAAAGCGTTTCTAGGTGAATACAGATAAGATAATTAATACAGAATATTGAGATAATTGTGGGATTGAGTGGGATATACCGAAACAGAGTGGGATGAGTTTTGAAATACCTTTGCAACTGGTGAAATGATTGGGCGGGCTATAAACCCGCCTTTTTTAATTTGCAAACAGATCATAATTTCGATCTTCATGATTTGGTCTTTTTTCAGTTGCGCTAAGAATTGTACGAATTGATCTTAACGTGAGGCCAAAGTGGCGCGCAAGCTTTGGTTTATTTTTTTCTTTCTGAGCATATTCGCGTACCGCCTTATTTCGCATAGCGATAGTTATTGGCGTTCCCATAGGGATTTCAATGTTCGCACCACCAAGTTGTTCTGAGAGCTGCTTAAGTGAGCCTAGACCAATGATATGAGTAATGTCGTGATTGATTTTTAAGGCGTGCTTATTCGGTACAAATACACTTGTACCGCCATAGGTATGAATTAAATTTAAGGACGCTTCTACGCCAATAAGCTTGGCAATAAATGCAAAATTCTTAGGCATTAAGTTGATGATTTCTTCATCAGAAAAGACTTGGGGCGCATCTGTGATATGCGGACGATAAGCCATAGTTTTACCTCACAAAATACTATGTTATAGTTGCTTAAATCGTCCGTCGCGGGATGGTTGGTGGATTCTGAAAAGCTCATGATTGCAGTCATGAGCTTTTCTTTTTTATGCTGGATCTATGCGCTCTACACCGCTTCGTTTGCACCATTGGCGTAGATGCGTAATGATCATGTCGGCATTCTTGGTGCTTAAAAACTGAAGAGCACTTACTCCAACTTTCTTCTCTACAAATTTAGCCAGAGCTTTCTCGCTACCATTACGTACTTGACCTGCCTGATGTAGCTGGAGCCACAAGTGGCGTATTAGTTTACTTTTGGCATCATCAGCTAGATTGCTAACACCAGTCTTTTCCTTTGATTCAATCGTAAAACCCAGCTGTTTAAGACGATTTAGAACTGCATCAAGCTGTTGGATATTCATGTCTTTAGAACTGGTTTTACCTGTACAGCTTTCAAGCACTTAACGGTAAAGCTCATCATCAAGACCAAGTTGAGTTTTACCGACATGAATGAGCTGAATAAGCTTGGATTTTTTATTGAATTTCATCAATACACTCCTTGTTTAACGCATCAATCCAGTCCTCAGCATTCAGCATGTGACGTATCGCATTTTTAACTTTTTCATTCGCTCTATTAGCATAAACTTGAGCTGTTAAACCCTTTTGAATTTCTGTTTGGCAGTTGCGTAGCTCTGCAATAGCATCTCGAATCTCATCTAGTGCAACAGCTGAGGTTTTTTGGAATAACTTACTCATATCAAACTCCAGCCATTGCTTGCAGCAAACCACCAATAGCGCAAAATGCCAAAGATATGGTTGCCACGGATTTAATGGTTAAAGCACGTTTGGTAAATACAGTATTTCCCTTGTTAGAGCGTGCAACCCAATAACTTTTCGTTAGATAAAAACAAGTATAAAGCCCTAGAAAAAATACTGATAAATAGGCTATTACAAATAACCAATTTAGAACTAGGCTCATGTGACCTCCTTCAGGCTTTGCATTAAAGGATCTTCTAGTTCAGCTTTAAGTTTTTTAAGCAACTCAAGGCTGTAGTTATATGTTCCTGACACCATTTGGATTTCAATCGAAACGCCAGATTCATCAAGTGAAAGGCCGTCTGGAATATTCATAGATGAGTCATCAAACTGCTTTTGAAGCTCATTAATTAAAAGATCCACAGCGCCTATTTTAAGATTTAATGGGTTTTCAATTTTTTCAATCATTAAAGAGTCTCCACCTTAAAATCTTCAACATAAAGTTCTTCTAATTTGTAAAAAGATTGGTTTTCAGAATTTTCAATACTGCCGTTTCTCCATGACGGGTAAATCACGCCAAATACATCGTTGTTGCAAGTAGCATCCCCCGCAAGAACCAACCGTGCTGCGGTTTTATAGATATCGTCTGAGTTTTTAACTTCAAACCCGCAATAATTAACATCATCTATATCCTTGGTTGTTGGATTCGCTGCCCATTCTGGAAGCTCAATCTCAACTTGAGCTTCAATAGTAATTGTTACTAATTTTTTAATTCCCATATTCTTCCTCGCTGCTCGTCAGTACCAAATCACGACATTTGGTAGACACAGGCACGGATGCCTGTGTTTCGCTTATGCTTCTAGATAAGTTTTCATAGCCTCATCAATTGCATCGCGATGTGTAAAATCTTGGGCAATAACTTTATCCTCATCGTCATAAACAAAGTATTCGATGCAGTTAGGGCCTGTATTCCACTTCTCAACACGTAAGCGGTTTTGGATTAAAAACTCCAAGCGTTTTGAGTCGGTGGTTATTTCAAATGGGCCTTCTGGTGTATCAATTGAGATTGGGAATTTTCCAAAAAGTGAACCTGCTGTTTTTAGGCCAGCAAGGAACATATTTTTATCTCGACCTGTAATTTCAACCTCATCGGTGGCATCATCACCTTGAAGTTTTACTGCCTTAGCATCTGAATCTGCTGCTCCATTAATGGTGTTAATGCCTGTTTCAAACCAGTTCTTTAAATATTCAATGGTTTTAATAACTGGTGATTCTTCGGCATTTAATTGCTCAATCATGAATTCACCGCCTCTTTAAGTGCTTTACCTGCTTTGAAAGTTGGAACTTTTGATGCAGCAATTTGAATCTCTGCACCTGTTTGAGGATTACGACCAGTACGCGCAGCGCGGTCAGTCACTTTGAATGTGCCGAAGCCTGTTAAAGCAACTTCACCACCCTTAGATAGCTCATCAGTTACAACAGCCTCGAATGCTTGTAGTGCCTCGGCTGCTTTGGCTTGAGTTAATTCAGCACGTTCAGCAATTTGTTTAATAAGTTCAGATTTAGTCATGGTTTTTTCCTTTTAGGGTTGGGGTTTAAACGCTTGCAAAATCAAGCGAAATTGGTTGGTATTTACCGTCTTTATCGCGTTCGTAAAAACGCACATAACTTTTGCTATCAACAATGTTGATGCTGTCGCCAATGGCTTGCATTGCTTTAATCCACTTCGGATCGTCAATCTTGTGGCGACGTAGACCAAGGACGCGACCTGTAGAAATCTTGCCTTCACGGTCAACTTGGAAAGCGTCATTGATCAGGGTTTTGATGTGATCATTTGAACCAACAGACCAAGACTGAATGCATTCATCAATTAAAACTTTGGCTGCCTGAAGGCGCTCATCAAAGCGAATGGAGTCTTGAATTTGACGTACAACTTTGAATTGACCATCGAAGCTATACAGCGTGATATTGCCTTTATTGCCCGCAACATGAGCGCCATATTGTTCAAGCGAAAGGTCAATAAATGCTTCGATATCACCAAAAGCCACAGCCTTAAAATCTTTCAACATTTGACGTGTTGCTTTGACTTTGCCAATCAAGCTGGTGACAACTGCATCACGCTCAACATCAATCGGTTTGATGCTGCTGATTGGTACAAGGCGACCTTTGCTGTCAGCTCGGTAGCCTTCGGGGATTTGGGTTTGTGCGTTCATATTCTTTTTTCCTTATGTTGTTTAAGTGCGTTTGCGTACCAAGACATAATCGTTGCTGATCAACTGGTTTAAGTTCTTGGTGAACTCAGCACGTTTGCGATTTGTCGCTTGCTGTTTAGCCCATTTATCAAAGGCCGCTTGTACAACCTCAAGTTCAAACTTGCCTTTGGTTTCTTCAAAAATTTCAAACTCTGGGTAGTGTTGGTTTAGCTCCGCATACTCTTTGGTTTTCTTGAAAATATGAACAAAGTGCTCAATCTTTCCCTTACAGCGTGAATAACTTAAGTTCATGGCTTTAACCCCTTAAATGCTTCTGCTTTGCTTCAAAATTGGTTTGGCACTGGATGCAACGTGTCACACCACCAAGAGCACGACGTTGTGCTGGAATTTCAGCTCCACAGTCTTCACATTCATGGTTGCTGTGTGCTGTAAATTGCGCGCGTGCATTAATCCTGTCTTGTAAATTCATGGCTTGAAATTCTTCTGCCATATCAGCGAAATCCACCATCACTTCTTCCTTTTCTTAGGCTTGACTGGTGCTGTGATTTCGTAATAAAAACAGCCAAGAACTAAAATAAAAAACCAGAAAACAGCACTGTTAAAATCTTTAGGAACCAACTTGCCCAGCAGTGAAATCTCAATAAGCAAAATCACGTAGCTCACTGCTCGGAACTTATTCACATTGCCGAAAATGCCTTTCCACATACCTAGTACCCCAGCACTGCAATAAATGCAGTGCATACCAGAAAGATATGAATGCTGATCAGCATTGCGGATTTGAGATTGAAAGGCATGGGTTAGACCTCCATCACCAAATCAGCATCGACTACATCTGCACCCAACTCGGCTGCGGCATTCAGTGCACCTGTCAAAAGGTTGGCAACAGCCAGCGGGTATAAAAGGCTTTCACTTTGCTTATTGCGCCCAACATTGCGGGTTAATTTTTCGCAAATAGCGTTTAAGCCAGATGGGTCAATAAATTCAGATAACTCACGATCTGCTGATTTGCATTTGTGCTGGAGGTAGTCAACCAAGGTGGTCTGAGTAAATGGATTCAGTGTGACAATTTCACAGCGCTGCACCACTTCACGGACTTCAGGATTATTTTCAGCAAGCTTATTTTTAAGCTCATCTTGTCCAATCAAAATGATGCTGAGTAATGGGGTAAAACCATTTTCCAACTCAATAAAACGCTTCAAGTGCTTTAAGGTTGGAATGGGTAAGCTGTGTGCTTCCTCGATTATTAAGAGGTGGTGATTTCCCGCCTTGCTTGATTCTTTAAGCAAAGTATGGATTTGACGAAAACGCGCTTCTGGAGAGCGTTTAGCATTGCCACTAGGCGCAAGCGCTGACAGGATAGATTCAGCAATGTGTAGCGCTTTTAAGGTTTTACCCTTGGTGTCATTGTCTTCCATGCCTTGTGGGTAAGGTTCAATCACAATCGTGGGGATACGCTCACGCTCAATGCGGTCATTTAACTCACGACGTAAAGTGGTTTTACCTGCACCAGACTGACCAATAACCGCAATAAAACTGCTATTGCCTTTAGCGGCTTGAAACATTGATTCGCGTACATAATCAATGTCGCTGTTACGGAACATTTCAGTACTTTTACGAATGTTTTCAGCAAAAATGTTTTTAAATAATTTAAACTGCTTTTTAGCTGGTTCTGACAAAGTTTGTTTTCTGAGCAACATAAGTTGTTCTTCCTCCAGTGATGCTGCTTCACCCCTAATCGTTGTTTCGACGCTTGGATTAAGTGGTGAGGTAGCGGTTAATGCTTGATTGATTAAAGTAAGTTCAACACCCGATAAAGTTAGGGTTTCGATCAGTTTTTGCTTTACAGCTTCAGGGTTACGCTTCGGCCATACACCATGTTTCACAATCGCATTCATTGCAGGTGGGCTAATGCTTAAACTCTTCGCAAGCCAAGCCTGTGTAATTTTGTTTTCGTCAAGCAATTGCTGAAGCGTCATATTTATTCTCCAACGACTTTTAATTTAGGTTTATTGCGACCACCTTGGATGCGTTCCACCCAGTGCGGAATATCTTCCTGTGGCACATTGCCGTCCGAATATTCTTTTTTCAGCATGCCCATGTGCTCAGCTGTCCATGCATCCCCAACCAAACCTTTGATCTGTTTTGCGGCCTGAATATAGTTAAGCGGTGGCAACTGATTTTTCTGTTTCTGAATATCCATTTGCTGACCTGCACGTGGTAAATACTCTGGTACATCGTGCTTAGTAATGTGTGCAGTCACATCAATTTGGCCTTGATACGCTGGTATGCGTTTCTTCAGTGCCTTATCAACCTCAGCTTGGGTATTGGCATTGAATGCCTGTTTCATGATGCGATTGCGTGATTCATCAATTTTGCTGTTCGGCATTGATTGAATTTGTTGACCAATCACAGGTGCATCATGAAGCTGACCGAATATGTCCAATTGATCAGGGACGCAGGTGTAAATAACTTGCTCCCCATGCTCATTGGTGGTCAGTACATCAATGTCAGGTGCACGGTATGGATTGACCACAACATCAACTTTTGCACCCACAAAAATGTCTGGGATGTGCTTCACGCTGTAGAATTTTTCGTCATAACCTTTCACTGTATGCTGCACGGTTAGATCACCTTTCACTGTGCGTGTGATTGGTGTGGTGGTGACTAGTTCACGACACAATTCAATTGAGGGTGCAATGCGCAATTGCTCTGGTCGGATCATGTTCCAAACCTGATTACGAGTACGCTTAGTGCGGCTGTGAGTCTTGGTTTCGTTGAACATGATGCGCCATTCATTTGCAAAGGCATTCAGCTCTTCAATGCTGTCTACAGATCTGAAGCTCAGTAACGATTCAAAATTGGTTTCAATCAGATTGTTAGCTTGCTCAACAGAACCTTTGGCACGGCTGTTGTTTGTCGCATGTGCAATAAACTCAACATCCAAACGAGTCATTAAGTTCTTAAACATACCGCTGGTGTTTGCTGTACCTTTATCAACGTAAAGAATGAATGGCACACCGTGCATCGGCTCTTTCAGGCTGCGTTTTTGGATGCAGCTAAAAAAGAAGTTAGTCAGGTTTTCGACATTCTCTGAGCGCCAAAAGTATTCGTGATAAATACTTCCAGAGGTGTGATCGGTTAGTACGTAACGGATCACACGGTCTTTCTCAATCTTCTTAAGATTTGCAGGTTTGTTCTTATAGAACTCACGCTCATCCATGACGTGCAAGCCAGCTTTGTGATTCAGGTAAAACACCACACATACAGAAGCATCAATTTGCCAAACATGGTTTGGGTGCAATGAGCGCTGACGTGTATGTGCTGTTGGCATAGCCAATTGTGCTGGGTGGCACATGTTTTGTTTCATGATGCGGCTGATGGTTGCAGCTGATACACCTGGTGCTTTACCACTATCTTGGGCAACTTCTAATGCCAACTTAATGGACATACGTTTTTTCCCAGTTTTGCTGGCTGCATTGATCACCATACCGCCTACAAGTTCGGCAGCCTCAAGACTGACAATGGTGTTGCCTTTATCTGAGCGAGTCTTACGACCAGAGGTAAAACCAACTTTCGCAAGGCGACGATACAATTCAGCATTGCTGACGGTGAGGTATTCACAAGCACGCTTAATAATTGGCCCGCGCTTACCGTGACCTGCTTCGGTAAGCTCTGCGGCAATTTGGCGCAAATAGTCGATTTCGGCTAAGTTCGGGTTAGTCATTATTATTGTCCTGATGTATCGGTATCAGCTGTTTCTGGGAACATCCAGCTTGGGTTTAAAATCTCTTCAAAGCTGACTTGAGTACCAAGACGCTGCACGTACTGCGCATAGCGTTGGCAAACGGCCACAATAGACTCATCAACACATTCAAACAGTTGTGGTAAATCTTTGCTTTCAGCGATATCCATTACACCGCCAAGGGCATTGATGTAACGGTTAAAAGCCGTCAGAAAAAGGATTGACTCTGTACCCAAAGTTTCCAGTGCTGCTTTTTCCAGTTCTTGTGGTTCAGACTCAGCACGACGTTGAATTTCTGCTGGACTGGTAAGCTTTGTCACTTGCGTGTCCAGCTGATTCACTTTTTCATCTTTCTTTTGAAGAATAGTTTCTAGTGCATCTTTGTCTGCTTTTAACTCTTTGTTTTCAGTCTCAAGCGCATCTTTCTGCTTACGATGCTTTGCTGACATTTCTTCAATCAGATCAATCAAGCTTTCGCGGTCTTCAGCTTTAACAGCTTCGCCCTCAATAATGACTTCACGATCTGCATCATCTAGTTTGCGAAGTTTGCGCAGGTCGCGGTATCCCAGCCCCATGCGTTGACTGGTTTCAAGAAAGTCTTCACCAAATGCTGAAAGGTTTTGGATGTCTTGGTTAATTTTTTCGTAGCTATACCCAATCGCACCGCAAAAATCTTGAAAAGTGGAACAGGTTACATATTTTCCATTGTGGTCTATTAGCTTTAAACCCTTGTATTTCTTAGATTCTTTGATTTCTGCAATAAGCTTAATTTCTGTAACGGTACTAACTTTTTTGAAAAATCCCGTTGCTTTTAGTGCACCAACTTGTTCTGACAGTTGAATTTGTTCTTCTGCAACAGACTGCTGGATTTGCACAAGTTGGTTTTGATCTAATTCAGACATGATCAACCCTCTGATTTAATTTGATGAACACGAGCACTTACACGTTGTATGTGTTCTGAAATTTGAGACTGAGCACGATTAATCTCATCTGAATGAGCATGAGCAATTGCAACAAGCTCACGCCCAAGTGCGTAGTTGCCATCATCCAGTTGAGATGCAAGACCTTCCTGAATGAGGGTTTGCAATGCACGGTGTACTTGGCTCGCACTTTCATTAAGCTCTTTTGCAAGCTCTGAAAGGGTTATGCCTTTGAGGCTTCTGCCTTTGAGTGCTTTAAGCACTTTTAAAATTTTGCCGCCTGATTTGACTGTGCTCACTTACGCCTCCTAAATTAATTAAGCAAACCTAATTCACGACAGCGTTTGCGGCTAGCAGTGATAGAGCTTGGAGATTTATGCCCTGTAAGTTGCTGTAGCTCTGCTCGTGGAAGTTCAGAATGTTCAGCAACAATGGCGAGACGTGGGCGTAGTGTTCGGAAAGCATTTTCATAACTGGCATAACGTTCTGAAAGAAGTTCTTCCATTGTGTCGAATGCAGCTAAAAAGCGTAATTTGACGAGTAAGGCTTTTTTGCCTGTGTAACCCATAACAAGCAACATGAAAGCATTGCGTTGTAGGCGATACATTGGACGTGGTTTTTTCTGCTCATCCAAATATTCAGCCAACGCAAATTTGCGTTCGCTATCTAGGTTTGGGATGAAGTGATTTTCTTCGGCAATCGCTTCAAGTTCAGAAATTTTGATTTCACTCAATGCTCCAATAATGTTTTTTACATCACGCAAAACATCGGTGTGGCGTTTGTTGAATGCTTGTGCTATAGCCAAAGTGTTTGTACAGAGCTGACCTGCTGGATCAAGTTCCACAAGCAAGTCTTTAGGGAATAGATTTAAGTTCATGTTAATGCTCCAGTGCAGGTGTAGCGTAAGCGCGTGTTGGTCGATTTGATTCTGTGACAAGACTTTGCAGGTGTTGCAAGATGATGCGGCTTTTACCACGGCTACCTTTATAGCGTCCGCTCACAACTTGGGTGACATAGTTATAGTCCAATCCTTTCTCCTCTACCCATGATTTAAGGGTCATATAGCCCTGCTTGATTAATGCGTCATGCACGTCATCACGGTTGATAGATGCAGTCATTTGGATTTCCTTTTGTGTGTTAGACTTAACAAGTAATGTTGTAACTTGGTATGCCTAAAATATACGATTGATCGTATATTTAGTCAATAGGATTTTTACGATGAATCGTATGTTTGATGAAAATTGTCATGTTCGGATTAGGGAAGAACGCAAAAAGCTAGGATTAACCCAAGCACAAGCTGCTGAAAAATGCGGAGTAAAAGTTCAACAGTGGAATAGATATGAAAATAATAAATCCGTATTGGATGGTGCTGCTTTAAGGGCTTTTATTTCTATTGGTGCGGATGGTCAGTATATTTTGTCGGGACAGCGTACTAGTATTGATGGGACAGAGGTTACTATTGAGGCTCTGGATGCAATTGATAGATCGGTTGTTAAGCTTATGGCTGAGCGTCAGGCGGAACTTAAGCGGACCATTGATCAGTGCATGAACTACAAAAAATTAATGATGGTTAGATATGTGTTAGATATGAATGATGCGGACTTTGCTGTGTTTAGTGATGGGGTGAAGCGGATGGAGTTTGATGCGCCAGTTGAAAAAGAAAATAAAGTGACGTCTAGTTTTATAAATCAACCTTCTCATACTGGTTCTGGCAACCAATACAATGCGGAAACGCAGAATTTTGACAATAGATCACCTGTTGGTCAAAATATTCAAGGTGATGTAAAAATTAAATCAAAAGGCAAGCACTCTCAGGCTGCTTTTAATATTTCAAATAATGAGAAATAAGCGGTATTTATATGAGTAAAATAAAGATTCAAGCAGAGGGTAAAAACTGTCAAGCAGCATACAACATTAATAATTACGGTGTTTCACGTGTGCATCTACGGGATTTGTGTGATTGGGTCATGATTGGGTCAGGTGTAGTTTTAATATTGTCGGAAGTTTTACTGTTTATGGTTATGCACGATTTTTGGGGTTCTCTGTTGTGCTTAATTTTGTTTGGGTTTGGGATGTTTTTATTTTTTCTCGCTTTCTTTCCGTACCTTTATTTGGAATATGGTTTGAAAAAAATTGATTAGTTGGGTGATTTAAATCACCTGTATTGGCGTCAAAATTTAATTATTTTTAAAGGTGGGGTTATGAAAAAAGCTTTATTGATTGGGTGTGTAATTGCCGTGTCTGGGTGTGATAAGCCTGAAAAAATAGATTCGCCTCAGTCAACAATTAAACAACCTGAAAAAGAATTAACTCAAGAAGAAAAAGATGAGGCATTAGTTCATGAGATTGCAGACGCACCAACTTTGGATGAGGCTTTAAAATTAGCAACCCCTCAATTAGGCAATCAATATCAAAAGAATGAGAGAGTGTCTTTAGGGGCTAATGGTCTGGTTTGGTGGGCAGAAAAAAACTTAACTTGGGATTTGTTGAATAAACTTCAAGGTACGACTTATCTTGAATTTAGGAAAGATTCTTTTCTTGAGGCTGGCAAAAAAATATGTGCAAATGTAAGCGTTAGTGAAATCGAAGCTATTAGAAGCAAAGATTCTGTTCAATATTTTGCCACATTAAAAGATAGAAAGAAAAAAGATCAAATTTATCAAACAGTATTATATAAATCTACGAAAGGGATTAACGAGAACTCTAAAGTAAGGGTTTGCGGTATTGCGTTAGAAAATTTTCAATATAAAAATATCGCAAACAAATACACCAATTCAATTTTCATGGTTGGTTTGTTAGATTTGCCTGAGAATAGATAAAATAATCGGAAGCCCTTCCGTCTGATATAACTAGAATATAAACAGCAGTATGACCTCATCATTTGATGAGGTTTTTTGTTTTGAACACTACCCCTAAAAAATTCGTACTTTCAAAGTTAAGCCTTGGTCGCCTTGAGGGTGTAAACCCTGCATTAGTTAAAGTGGTTAAGCGTGCAATTGAAATCACCCAGCAAGACTTTTTAGTCGTTGAAGGTGTTCGTTCAAAAGAGCAATGCTATATCAACTATGGTAAAGGTCGTACAGCAGCACAATGCATTGCTAAAGGTGTTCCTGCCTCTTATGCCCAGCCCAAACTTGCGAAAGTTACATGGTTGAACAGTCCCCTTGATAGTAAACATGTCACAGGCAAAGCTGTCGATTTGGTTCCATACCCAGTGGACTGGAATGATCTATCCAAATTTGATCAAGTTGCAAAAGCGATGTTTGCAGCAGCCAAAGAATTAGGCGTGTCGATCCGCTGGGGTGCAGACTGGGACAATGATGGGAATTACCGTGAAAAAGGTGAATATGATTCACCTCATTTTGAACTTTAAGGAGGATTTTGAATGCCTATTAAAGTTCAAAATAAACTTGCCCAGTTAGCTAAAGCTGAACGCTATATTGCTAAATTTCAAAAGCTTTCCAGCATTCATGAGTGGTTTTTGACTGAGTGTAATGATCGGTTGGATTACGCATGGAAAGATGGTTATGAGAAAGGTGTGCTTGATGCTAATGCTGCTAAGCAAGCAGATAGTGAGACTGAATCCGAAAAAATCCAACAACTGCGTCTTCAGCTCTCCACCCGTGAAAGTGAACTGGATCAACAGACACTAGAGCTTTCTGAAGCCAAGCGAAAACTATTGGATCAGGCAAAACGTCACCAACAGCGTGTAGATGAGTTTAAAGCTGAAATTGCACAAAAGCCTGAGCCGATTATTGCTGAGCTGGGTTCCTTTACAAATACTGGGTTTGTGGTGGGAAATTGGCGTAATAGCTGGAAGTGGATTAGTAACTGGTGCTTTGGCCTGATTGTTTTCTTCGCAACTACACCTATTCCTCCAGAGCTGCTTGCCGTTTTACCTGAGAACATCCGTTTTTACCTGATTGTGTGGGTTGCGTTCTGCGGTTTCGTTGGGCGTTACATCAATCAGACTAAACCTGTATCGCTTCCACCAATTGATATTGGGGGTGCTGATGTTTGAAACTCTAAAGTTTAACTTTTCAGAAGCTAATTGGATCGTGACAACGATCCTTGGCATTTATATCTGGTTTATCAATAAACAAAGCGCTTCAGCAAAAGAAATGCTGGATTTACGCATGCGTGTAGTTGAACTGGAAAATGCAGTCAAGGATATGCCTTCAAAGGTGGATGTTGAAAATTTGCGTGGGGAATTGAATTCACTGAATAAGCAAATGGACAGTGTACAACATGGTGTACGTCGTATTGAACAATGGCTTATTGACAATAAAAAGTGAGGAATCATGAGCTTTGAAAATCAGCTTAAGGAAGAAATGCGCTTAGTGCTACTTCGCTTACTGAATGAAATGCCATCTTACAGAGGCAATAGTTCAACTTTACATGGTGGACTAGATCGCTGGGGTTTAAGTTTTAGTCGCGATCAAGTTAAGACCGAATTGTATTGGCTAAAGGATCAGGGCTGTTTAAGCATTGAAATGGAAGACCCTGCCGTACTTGTGGTGAAACTGACTGAACGTGGTCAGGAAGTGGCTGAGAACCGTACTCGCATTCCTGGTATTAAACGTCCTTCAGCTTAGGAGGCATGATGTCATCCATTAAAAGATTGCCTGAAGAGCAGCGAAAGTTTATTGAGAAGCTTTTGCGTGAAGATCGCCTAACACTCAATGAAATGCTGGATGAAATTCGGGCCGAGTTCCCTACAGCAACGATTCCAAGTCGTTCAGCATTAGGCCGCTACCATAAGAACTTCGAGGATGAAGCAAGAGAATTTAGAAAAATTGCCGCAGCTTCTGAACATTTGGTCAAAGAGTTTGGGGAAGACCCTGATGATAAAGGCGGCATGTTGTTGGCTCAGGCAGTCCAAGCTGTTGTGACGAAACGTGCGCTCGATGAGTTGACTAATAACGGTGATGATGATGAAAACCCGCAGATGGATATTGCTGATGTGGGTGCATTGGCACGTGCTGCACGTGCGGCCATTATGACCAAAGAAAAAGCCATGGAAAACCGTGCTGAGGTTCGACGTCAAGCACGTGAAGAATTGCTGAAGGAACAGGATGAAAACCTGAAAAAAGCAGCTGCTTCACAAGGTATGGGTGAAGATCAAATTCAATTCTGGCGTGAAAAAGTACTGGGTATTAAATAATGACTGCACTAAAACCTCGGCAAGATACAGTACGGATTATTGACTGGGATGAGCTTCCAGAGCGTGCACGAAATCTGCCTAACAATCTCAACCCATTTGAGGAAGGTGTTTTGATGAAACACCAAGTCGAATGGCTCAAGATTAAGACCGATATTAAGGCATGCCCTAAAGGTCGTCGTACAGGGATTACCTTTGCTGAGAGTTTTGATGCTGTATTTACTGCTGCTGCCAGCAAAGAAGCTGGTGGTATGAGTGTTTACTACATTGGGGATACCAAGGAAAAAGGTCTTGAGTTCATTGGCTACTGTGCCAAGTTTTCTCGTGTTATTGCTGAGGCTCAGGGGCAAATTGTTCAGATTGAAGAATTTCTCTTTGAAGACCAAAATGAGAAAGGTGAAACACGCCAGATCACGGCCTATCGTATTCGTTACGCTAGTGGATTTCAGATCGTTGCTTTATCCAGTCGCCCTGAGAACATTCGTGGTTTACAAGGTAAGGTGGTGATTGATGAGGCAGCCTTTCACCCTAACGTACAAGGCGTGATGGAAGCAGCAACCGCACTATTGATTTGGGGTGGGCGCATCTCGGTCATTAGTTCTCACAATGGTAAGAACAATCCATTCAACCAGTTTGTTAAAGATATTGAAAATGGTGTTTTTGGTGAGGATGCCAAAGTGCATATAGTGACATTTGATGATGCTGTGGCCAATGGTCTATATGAACGTGTGTGCTTCATGCAAGGCGAAGAAGCGACACTTGAGGGTAAGAAAAAGTGGTACACCAAAATCCGTAAAGCATATGGCAGCCGTAAAGCAGCCATGCGAGAAGAATTGGATGCCATTCCACGTGACGGATCGTCAGTATGCTTACCTACACTTTGGGTTGAGCGTGCAATGTCTGAACCACGGACTATTTTACGCTTAGCGCTGGGTGATGACTTTACCGAGTTTACACCTGACGAGCGTGATTCTTATATTGATGATTGGATTCAGCGTTATTTAGAGCCTGAATTGAAAAAGCTAGATCAGCGCAAACAGCACTGTGCTGGGCAGGACTATGCACGTCACCGTGATTTTAGTTTTATTCTACCGTTTTATATTGCTCAAGATTTGCGACGGATTGCACCGTTTGCGATTGAGATGCATAAAGTGCCTTCACGGTTACAGCAAAAAATTCTTTGGTACATGTTGGATCGGCTGCCACGCTTTGGTGGTATTGCGATGGATGCAACAGGTAACGGTGAAACCCTTGCAGAAAATACAGCCGAAAAATATGGTGAACACATGGTGCATCAAATTAAACTCAGCCGTGCTTGGTATGGTTTGTGGACACCAAAATTAGTCACCGCTTTTGAAGAGGATATGATTGATTTACCAATAGATGCAGACCTGAAAAATGACTGCTCTGCGATTGAGGAAGTAGACGGTATTTATATGGTCTCCAAGGCACGTGCCAAGGATATTAAAGACCCTGAGTTATACCGACATGGTGATGGTGCTGTAGCGATGATCTTGGGCTGGTTTGCCAGCTTACATTTATCCAGCCCAATTGAATTTATACCACTGCCATCTGCCAGTGATTTGGAAATGAATCAGGATAGTTATGACGGATGGTTTAGTGAAGCTGGGTGTATTTAAAATTAATGCACTTGGCTGGAAGGCTTTCCGTCTGACTTATACTTATGCAATACCCCACCATAAAGTCACCTTAAAATGAGTGATTTGAAATGAAACATAAGCAAGTACGTGTGATGGTTGAACTGGATGGTGAGTTACAATTTTCACGCTTTCAGGGAGAGAGTGGAAAGTGTGGTCTTCAGTCTTTGGATGTTGATGTTTTATTGGCTGCCAATGAAGCTCTTGAGAATACGTTACTGGAGATTAAGAAATTAATACCTGCTTCAGGGTTGGCACAAGAGGAAAACCTATCAAACATTGAGGTTAAGTTTGGTGATTTTGTTGCCTTTAGTCACACTATGCCAGTTGCTGGTACACCCTCTGGAATTACAACAAAAGATGTACCAACGAATTTAAAAGTTAAAGAGGTATTGGAGTGTGCCTTAGGTCTTGTGAATATCAATCTGAAGTCAAATAGCTAAGACTGTATCGAATATTTGCACGTCCACCACCTAGATCAATCACCACATTCCAAGTCCCTGTATGGGGTACTTCTATGCGAGCTGGGAAATGGGTAAAGTGCCCACCGTAATATTTGAATTGGCGACCAGTGCGGTAATTCTGAAAGTTAGAATTATCCATAAGCATAAAATTACACTGAGTATCACATTCCAAATGTGCAATATCTCCAGTGTGTAGGTATTTTTGCTCATGTAAAAAATTAGCCATTATTTTTCCTTATCGTAAAGAGGTTGAGTTCATATTCATAGCACAAGGTTACCGGAGTTCAAAAAACACATTCATGAATCTTCATGAATGTGTTTTTTACGCTTTTTTTAAAGTTTTGCATAAATGACCCACGCTTGAGCCAAAAGCGCTTAAATCGCAAATCAGGCGGTTTTAAAAATTCTAAAAATAAAAGGAAGTCCTTCCGTCTGATTCACCCCGTTTAAATTGTCTATTGTGATGCAAAATCCACTTTCTATATTTGCATTCACCATGGCTAAAAAAGACCGTTCTCAAAAGAAACAAGACCGCACTGCACTGGAAACATCACAGACCGCAGAAGTTGCTTGGTTGGCAAACCAGTGGCAAGAACATCCTGTTGTGGGGATGACGCCTGTGCGCATGCATCGGCTACTGACCGATGCTGAGCAAGGTAACCTACAAGCCCAAGCAGATTTGTTTTGCGACATGGAAGAGCGTGACGGACATATTTTTTCTGAGATGACCAAACGCAAACAAGCGGTGAATGGTCTGCCGTGGGGAGTAAAACCACCTAAGAATGCCTCTGAGCAAGAAAAGAAAATTGCTGAAGAGGTTTATGAATGGCTGGACGACATTGAAGACTTTGAAATGTTTTTGTTTGAAGCTATGGATGCTGTCGGTCATGGTTACAGTGCGCAAGAAATTAAATGGCATCAATTAGGCGGACTTTGGCTGCCTGAAAGCTTTCAGCACGTCCAACCTCGTTTAATCATGACCCCATACAACCAACCAAATGAATTGCGCCTGAATGATGGCTCACCTGATGGTGCAGAATTTTGGCCTTTTGGCTGGTTTATTCATCGGCATAAAGCCAAGTCAGGCTATGTTTCTCGCTCAGGATTGTTCCGTGTTTTAGCCTGGCCGTTCCTGTTTAAAAATTATGGTGTCAGGGACATCATGGAATTTTTAGAAACCTACGGTCTACCTTCTAAATTGGGTAAATATCCCGCTGGTGCAACGGCTGAAGAAAAAATGACGCTGATGCGTGCAGTGATGAGTATCGGACGTAATGCAGGTGGTATTGTGCCCCAAGGGATGTCGATTGATTTTAATGATGCCACTGATGGTGACACCAACAATCACATGAACCTGGTCAAATGGTGTGAACAAACCCAGTCCAAAATTATTGTGGGTGGCACGTTGCTGTCACAAGCGGATGGCAAGACCAGCACCAATGCGCAAAGTAAAACCCATGAAAATCAGTTTGATGTGATTAATAAATCGGATGCCAAGCAATTGGCTCGTTCAATCAATGACAGCTTGATTACTGCAATGATGCAGTTGAATTATCCGAATATTACACCTGACCGCTATCCAAAATTTTGGTTTGACACCTCTGATACTGAAGACCTTGAGAGCTTCAGTAAATCCTTAGGTGAAATGGTCGATACGGGCATGAAAATCCCACTCACCTGGGCGCATGAACGCGCAGGTATTCCAATGCCTGCGGATGATCAGGAAGCGATTCTGACCCGCGTACCAGCACAGACGCCACAGTTAGCAATCAACAGTTGGCAACCGCACCTACTGGGGAATTTACTGGCCGCCAATTCAGCGCATATTCCACTGGATGAGCAAGCGGTGCAACTCCAGCTGCGCGATCAGGCCAAAGAAGCCCAACAGACTGCTGAACTTTGGATGCAGGACTTAATGGATAAAATCAATGCTGGACAAGATGAAAATGAAATCTTGGCGGTTCTATCTGAGTTGTATCCAACCGATGATGAACCTGTGCTTCAGGAAAAGCTGACTCAGCTGATTTTTGCAGCGGAAGTATTTGGACGCTTAAGCGCCCAGGCGGATGCGGAAAATGGCTAAAACCCCACAACGCCCAGAACTCAATGCATTGTTTGAAATGCCCCCACAGGATGCAATTGACTACCTGAAAGCCAAGGGTTTTAAAATTGGTTGGGATTGGCATGAAACATTGAATGAGGCACACAGTCGAGCCTTTACCGTTGCTAAAGTTGCTCGCATTGATTTACTTCAGGATATTCGTAAATCTCTGATTGATGCCATGCAGCAAGGTCAAGGCTTTGAACAATGGAAAGCCAATATCACCCCCACACTTCAGCAAAAAGGCTGGTGGGGAAAGCAAACTGTAGTCAATCCAGTGGGTATGGAACAACCTGTTCAATTGGGGAGTCCACGACGCCTTAAAACCATCTTTGACACCAATATGCACAAGAGCCTTGCTGCTGGGCGATATAAGGCCATGATGGCAACCGTTGAGACCCGTCCAATTTGGGTGTGGGTGCATATTTCAATTTCTAATCCCCGTAAAATTCATTTAGCCCGCAATGGTGAAGCACGTCGTTATGATGATCCTTTTTGGTTATACGCTTATCCTCCCGTAGGATTTGGCTGCCAGTGCAAAGTGATTGCAAGGCGTGACAGTGATATTGAAGATCAAAACTTAAACTTGATTCAGACCCAGCCTGAAGATATTGAGCATCATCAAGTCATTATTGGAAAAAGTAGTTTTACAGGTCAGGATGTTGTTTCTACGCAAACCCGCATTCGCATTAAACAGCAAGACGGTTCTGAGTCTTTCTTAAGTCCAACGCCTGGCTTTAATAGTCATCCAGCTTCAAGCTATCTACTCGATGCTGAACTGAGTAAACGTGCTGTTGATCTGGTGGGTGTGGACAAAGGCACTCAACAAATTCAGCAGATGTTGTTGTCTCGTCCACGTCTTAAAGCACATGAGGCGTTTATTAAAAATTCGCTGAGTGATACACCTGTACAGCATAAAACCAGCACGGTTGCTGTGATGCATACGACTGATATTCAATTTATGGCTGCTCAGAAGCAAGCTTTTGAAAATCCAATCATCACCCTTGGTGATCAACTGTTTTTAGATAAAAGATCGATTTTAGCGGATGCTGAATGGGTGGATTTACCCGGCTTAATTGCGCAGTCATGGCGTGTGCTGTGGGATGAGACAAACAGCCAGCTGTTGTATTGGTTGCCTACTGTTGAGTCACACAGTGCAAATCAAGTGGTTCAGGTCGCAGTGCAATCCAAAAACGGTGTGATGCAAATTGTAGATATTGCAGTTGTTGAGCGTAGTACTGCGGTGGATCAACTGAATTCCAATACATATTTAGCTGTTCGATAGGTGAATGATGAGCATTATGGAGATTCAAAGCCCTGAGCTAATCGCAAAATTAAACCAAGTCGCTGAAGCAATGCAGGATACCTCACCACTGACTGCGGCTATTGCGGGCAGTTTTGTGGCGGTGGTCGATGACAACTTTGCAGCTCAAGGTCGGCCCACTTGGGCTGGACGTAAACCATCCACCATCAAGAGCTATCAGCGTAGAGGCTTGTCTTATGGTGGTGTGCTGCAATTATCAGGTGCTTTAAGATCACGCATCACATCCAGTTCAGATCGGGATAGTGCCAGTATTGGCAGCAATATGCCTTATGCAGCGATTCAGCATTTTGGTGGAACCATTAAACATCCTGGTGGAACGCGCTATCAAAAAGGTGCTCGTCTAGCCAGTTTTAGCAAAAATAGTTTTACAGGCCCGACATCGGGCGTTACGGGTGCACACGACATCAAGATTCAACCTCGTCCATACATGCCGATGGATGAGCATGGATTTTTACAACCTGAAGCGGAAACCGAAATTTTCAAAGAAGTCGATTTCTATTGGAAAAAATTCTTCTAATTTCCTAAAAATAATCGGAAGTCCTTCCGTCTGATCTTTTTATGCAGTTGGTTTTAATCTGACTGCATGAAAAAGAATCTTCTCGCAGCTTCGTGCTCATTCGACTTATCAAATTTATCAGATCACTTTGTATTGATACCTGAAGGTGTTTTTCGTAGTGAGATTGATGGACGTCCTTATGATGCGCCTCATTGGGAACTTACCCCTGAGCGTGGTCATCAAATGGCTGCGGCTTTGAATCAGCGCAAAATTGACATGGTCATTGATTATGAGCACGCCACTTTAAAATCAAAAACCACGGGTAAACCTGCACCTGCTGCGGGATGGCTGAAATCAGCGGGGTTTACCTATGTTGAAGGAGTTGGATTATGTAGCACTGACTTTGAATGGCTCGATAAAGCAAAAACGCATATAGAAGCCAAAGAATATAAATATATTTCCCCAGTCTTTTTGTACACCAAGACGGGCGACATTACCGCTTTAATCAATGTTGCCTTGACCAATACCCCTGCATTAGATCAGCTGCCTGAAGCAAAACTTGCTGCTGCGGCTCAGGAACTTTTTTCCCAAGATTTACCACAACAGGATTCAGAAATGAATGAAGAGTTATTAGAACGCCTGCGCTGGATGTTGAATCTGCCTATCTCAGCAACTGCTGAAGACATTATTGCAGAACTTAATAAGCTTGTAGCGCAGATTCAAGACACCACAGGTGTTGCTGTGGCCGCCAACAGTCAGAACCTATTTGATGCAATTGAAGCTATGAAGCAATTGCAAGTTGCAGCCAACAGTTCAAATGCTGTCGATCCAACCCAGTTTGTACCGATGTCTGTTTATCAAGAAGCAGTTCAACAAGCGGGTCAAGCAAACGCAGCAGCCAAAACCAAAGAAATTGACGATTTGATTGTTGCCGCATGTGGTGATGGCCGTTTGACTGGAGAAGCAACCATCAACTGGTACAAAGCTCAGGCTGCAACCAACCCCGACTTTGTGAAGGCACAGCTTGAAGCTTTACCAAAAATTGCAGCGTTAACACAACAGCAAACCAGTCAAGTCAACCTAGCTGCGAATCATCAGCAGCATCAAGGAAATCAACAAGTCACCGCTGAAACTTTAGCTGTCGGGAATTTAATGGGTGTTGATTGGAGTGAGAATAAATTATGAGCAGTATCTTAAATCAAGATGAACGTCAAACACCTATGCGGGAAATTGGCCTAATTGGTGTTCCTGTAAAGGCTGGTGTGATTCTTTTAGCGGGTTTTGCCGCAGCTGTTGATGCAACAGGTTTTGCTGTTCCAGTCACTCCTGCGACAGGACTGACATTTTTGGGGCGTTACGAAGAAAGCGTGGATAACTCTGCTGGAAGTGATGGCGATGTTTACGTCTTGGTGCGTTATGGCTGTGCCTTTCAATTTGATAACAGTTCAGCAGATCCAGTAACCCAAGCCTCATTTGGCAAGGTGTGTTATTTCGCAGATGGTGAAACAGTTGCTGAGACGGATGCAGGCGCTACTTTGTCTGCTGCTGGTCGTGTAGTTGGTATTGATGAAAATGGAGTATGGATCGAATGAATGTAACTGGCGCAAACTTAAATGCGATTTTCCTGAACTTAAGTAAAGTTTTTAATCAAACTTTTAATGATGTTCCTGTCGAATATACCGACATTGCAATGGTTGTTCCAAGCAATGGGGCTTACATCGATTATCGTTGGTTGGCTAATTTCCCTCAAATGAAGGAATGGGTGGGTAAAAAGCATATTACCAAACTGGCTGAATATGATTACGTCATTCGTAACAAAGACTATGCAGCTACGATTGAAGTCCGTCGTAATGATATTGAAGATGACCAGATGGGCATCTACAAACCACAGGCCGAATCGGCAGCCTGGTCAGCCAAACAACATCCCGATGAATTGGTTTTTGAGGCGGCCAATACAGTATTTACGGCTAAGTGTTATGACGGTCAGCCAATGGTATCTGGAAGCCATAAAGTTGGGAAATTAACCGTTAGTAATAAAGGCACCAAAAAGCTTTCAATTGAAACGCTAGCAAAAGCACAGGCATCCTTTGGCGCTGCACGAACTGCCATGCGTAAATTCAAAGATGAATCTGGCCGTCCTTTAAATATCACGCCAAACGTATTGCTCGTCCCTGCTGCACTTGAAGATATTGCCAACGCTTTAATGACTGTCGACAAACTGGAGGATGGAAAACCTAATCCGTATAAAGGCACTGCAAAAGTTAAAGTTTCAGCGCGTCTTACTGATGACAACGCTTGGTTCTTATTGGATACCACAAAGCCTGTTAAACCATTTGTTTATCAACAACGTAAAAAGCCTGTCTTCGTTCAGCAAACGAATATGGAATCACCATCAGTGTTTATGGAGGGTGTTTTTCACTTTGGTGCGGAAGCTCGCGGTGCTGGTGGTTACGGGTTCTGGCAGACCATTTTCGGTTCGACGGGTACTGTGGATTAATTGGGAGCATAAGCCATGTATGCAACGGTAGAAGCGATGAAGCGTAAGTTTGGTGAAAGTGAGCTAATTCAGCTCACTGAAACTGAACCGCCTTATTTAGATGCAATCAACATGGATAAGCTCAATGCAGCCATGCAGGAAGCCAATAGTGAGATTGATGCCTATGTAGGTAGTCGCTATCCACTACCGTTGCAGCTTATCCCTCCATTTTTGACAGAGATTGGTTGTAACTTGGCGCGTTATTATGCGGTTACAGGTGACCTTTCTGAAAATGATCCGATTAAAAACCGTTATGAATCATCTATTAAAACCCTCACTAAAATTTCCAAGGGAGAACTTACCCTAGGGAGTTCTCCAGCTGGAGAGTCTAAACCGGTTCAAACATCATCCAATAATGTGATGTTTGGTGTAGGCCGCCGAGATTTTGGTAATGAGGGCTGGTAATGCTTGATTTATCTATCATTGAACAAGCCATTAAAGATGTGATGGCACAGCAGATTCGGGACAAAAAATGGCCGTGGATTCGTGAAATTAAAACTTATGGTGGCGAGTTTGATGATGATATTTCCGCGATTATTAAAGCCTTTCCTGCGATTTGGGTGACTTTTGATGGTAGTAAAACGCCTGAAAAAACCAGTGTCAATAAAACCAAGATGCCGATTACTTTTGTGGTGTTGGTTGGCAACCGCTCTGTACGCAATGAAGAATCTCAACGTCATGGTGCTGGCCGTGACATTGGCACATTTCAAATGCTACACCATGTACAGCAATTGCTGACAGGCAATGACCTATCAAGCCAAGGACTGAAAGGCTTAGCGCCTTTGGAGTTGGGTCGAGTTAAAACCATTTTTAACACGTCCACACGCAGCCAGTCATTAAGTGTGCTGGCACAAGAATTTACCACCTCTTACACCATTACTGCTTCAGATCGTGTCCGTGAAGAGGCTGCTGAAGAGGCATGGCTGGAACGTATCAATATTAATTACCATTTTGACCCGAAGGATTTTGGTGTATTCGAATCTGATCTGGTCGAGCTGAAGGAATAATTTTATGCCTATTCAAAAAGGTATTCGAACACCAGGAATGTATACGGACGTCAACATCAATACTCAGCGTACTGGCTTACCTGCAAATACGCATAAAGTATTGTTTGTTACAACAGATACCAAGGTTATGGATCAACCTGTGGCGATTTATGATGCATCCGATGCTGATACTAAAATTGGTGCGGACAGTATTGTTGGCCGTATGATCAAAGCGGCTGTTAAAACCAATCGTCTTGTTGATGTTCAAGCCATTACCTTGGCAATGAATACCACCGATCCACAAGCACCAGTCGCGGATGTGGATGAAACTACAGAAATTATTGCCCCGCTAGGTCATACGATTTTGGCATTAGATAAAGCGCCCTCTGTGGGTGATGATACAGAGGCCTGGGTGGATCACTTGAATTTTGTCAGTGATGCTATTGAACAACGTCCAGTCATTTTGGTTGTGCCATTTTCTGACATTGAAGCAGCTACACTGTTTGCAGCACAAGCGCCTGTTGAAACATGCTATCGCATTGTTGCGGTATGTTATCACGGTGCAACAGGTCAAGAAGCTGAGATTGGTGCGGCTATGGCGGCAGCTTTGGCTGACTCGAATGATCCTGCATTACCATTCAATGGGGTGAATCTCGAAGGTGTTGATGCTGTTGAAGATAAATACAAACTGACCTTTGAACGCCAAGAGCGTGCTTTAAAAGCAGGTGTTTGTATTGTTGCCACTGGTGCAGATGGCACACCTGAAATTGTACGTGCGATTTCTACCTTCCGTAAAAACCCAGATTCGGGTTTGGCTGATGATATTATGCTGGATATTAATGGCGCTCTGGTGGTTGACTACACCCGCCTTGTGATGCGTACAGCAGCATCCAAAGAACGTCGTCGTAAAAATACTGCTCCTGCTCGTCGTAATTTACGTTCAGTGTTTATGGCTGAAGCGATTAAGCTTGAAAAAGCGGAAATTCTTGAAAATGTCACAGCTACTGCCGACCAACTGACCGTGACGCAAGATAATGATGATAAAACCCGTGCCAATGCTGAGATTCCAAGCCATTGGGTTCGGGGTATGCATGTGATTGCCACGAAATTAAACGTGTATTGATTTTAATCACTAGGTTTATCGACCCTAAAAAGACTGCAATTTTGCAGTCTTTTTTAATTTTAAACGGAAATCCTTCCGTCTGATATCCAACCACAAATTGAGAAAAAATAAGCCAACATTAAATTTGAGACTACACAAATGTCTGAAGAAGCAGTTGGCTTTATTATTTTGGGTGTCAATGGTGATGAATATGACTGTGCATCATTTAGCGCCACCAAAACAACAGGCAATCGTCCAATTGCGACGATGAACCGAACCCGTGAAGTTAAATACAAATCAAAAGGACTTCGCACCTATGCACTCACTGTTGCCGTGGTGATTCCTGACGGCAAGGATGAAGTGAATTGGCTTGAAGCTGAAGACGTGCGCTTAAGTATTGAATCTGAGTCGGGTAGTTTCCGTGAAACCTATACTGATTTTAATGTACAAACCATCAGCGACTCTTACGATGTTGCAGGTGAAACACGTCGAAACCTCGAAGGCTTTGCGTTGAGCTACATTCCAGAAAACCTATAATCCATAAGGAAAAACAACATGTTTCAAGTTGAAGGCACACTGCCTGTCGCGTTAAAAGCACTCAAAGGTCAGACTGAGATTAAAAGCAAAAAAATTGTCATGCGCCAAATGACGGCTATTGAATATATGCAGTCACAATCAGGCGTTGAAGGTCAATATATTGCGATTTCGGATCTTGCAGTGATGACTAAGCTGGTGGATGAAGATGGTAAAGAGCATGACATTACTTATGACATGTTAGGTCATTCATCTAAGTCCAACCTTGAATACCTCAATGGAAAGTTGAAAGAACTTGAAGCAAAGGAAAAAGCCGAAGAGTAACGGAGGGAGCGCGGTTAATCCGCGCTCTTCTTGCTATGGGCATCCCATACTCTGAAGCCGTAAAGCTTCCGACTGATGTGGCAATCGCCATGCTCGTAGATGAGCGGCCAAACAATACTCGTCCTAAAACACCTAAAAAACAGCAAAGTCCGAAAACTGAAACTTCAACCACAACGACCACCACCAAGGTTGCAACGAAGCGTAGACACTCCAAACCAAAGGCATAAGCGATGAGCAAGAACTCTGTAGTCTCCTTAACCCTTCAAGTCAAAGGCCAGCAAGCCAGCCAAGAGCTAAAGCGGATTGCTACAGAGCAAGTCACCGCTGTGCAAAGAATTAATACTGAACAGCAAAAGCTTGCACCCATTCAAGCTAGTCAGATTAATAATGCTAAAAAAATCTCGGATGAACTTCGTAAACAAGGTCAAGCATTTACGACACAAAAACGTGAAGTACTTGCTTTGGATACCGCTCGTAAGCTAGGGATTAGAACTGAGCAACAGATTAATGCTGAGATTAAAAAGACGCGGGACACTTACGCTCAATTCAGTATTCTACAGCGGCAAGGCGTTATCACAGCCAAGGATTTAGAACGTGCTTATGGAGTAGTAAATACAAAAGTTGCACAGCTGAATCGTGAGATGGGAAAAACAGATCAAATTTCAACGGCAATGAAGAAAGTTGAAGATTCTTCAATCGTAACGGCTACGAATGCAACAAACATGGCTGGAACATGGAAGGATGCCGCAAAATCCTTAGCTGCTATGTATGGATCTATGCAGGCCATGAATGCCTTAAGAGCAACAGTTACAACAAACCTTGATTTTGAGCGTGATGTACTTGAAATGAAGCAAAATGCAGGTATGACAACTGCTCAAGCAAGTGAAATTCGTCAATTAGCTATTGATGAATCTGGGAATACCTTGCAAACCCCTCAAGATGTATTGAGAGCATCTAAGTCTTTTGCGCGCGCAGGTGATAAATTTGAAGATATTAGAGGTAATACGATTGAGGCTGCACGTGCAGCAGCTCCCTACAGATCTACGCCAGAGCAAGTCGCAAATATGGATTTTGATTTGCGGAGTAAAATGGGTATTAAAAATCAAGATATTCCAGCTGTTAACAATATGCTGTATTACCACGGTAATGCTGGGCGTTTTGAAATGGCTAGTTTTGCTCAATATGCACCTGAAATGCTATCAGCAGCCACTAATGTTGGTATTAAGGGTGTTGAAGGCTCAAACTTTGTGGGTGCTTTATCTCAAGTATTAATGAATAAGGCATCAATCAATGAGCCAGGCAAAGTCAAGACCATGCTTGAGCAAGGGATTGGTCATATCACTGCACCTCACTACGTTAAGGGTCTGAAAAAGTTTGATATTGATGTTGAGAAATATCTACCCAATGGTCAATTCTATGGAGATGGTGGTGTTGAGGGGGTTTTAGCATTAACAGAGGAAATGAAGCGCAAAGGTCTTACAAATCCATTTAAATTAGGCCAAGCTGGATTCTCTGATCAGGAAACTACCAAGTTTTGGCTTTCAATGATGCAATACACTGATGAATTAAAAAGAGAAATGGAAAAAGGTCGTCAGAGTGCTAAAAATGATCAAATTGGCATTGATTTACAAGAAATGCAGAGATCTAACTTTGGTAAGGTCAAACAAGCTGAAATCACCATTGAAAAATCAAAACTTAGTGAAACAGGCCAAGATGTGACTAATGCCGCTGGAGTTGGAGCGCAACTATTTAGTGAGCATCCCGTGGCGGCAACTATTGGAGCTGGTGCGGCCGCAGCTTATGGATATAAAACCTATGGAACGGTTAAAGCGAATGGGGTTTTAAACAGTTCTCGGGCTTTAGCACGTGCTGGTGCTGTAACTACTGTTGGTTTTGGTGCATATGATGCATACAGTGCTTATAAAAATCCTAATCTATCTACTGTGCAAAAAAATGCTGAATATACAAAGGCTGGCGTAACAACTGCGAGCACTCTAGCTTTAGGCTACGCGGGGGCTAAAACAGGTGCGATAGCTGGTGCGGGAATAGGTGCTTTTTTCGGTGGAGTTGGAGCTGCTCCTGGTGCAGCTATTGGTGGGATTGTTGGTGGTGCTGCGGGGAGTCTCAGCGGTTGGTGGTTGGGTGAAAAAGCGGGTGAAGAATTAACAGCTGAAGTTGCTGAATCTAGTACCAATCAAACTCAGGCTATAGAGGATATGAAAAATACGCTTTCAGCCAAGCTTGATGTTTTAATTAATACCACCCAACAAAACAAGCCAATTCCTTTCAGCGCAAGCGGCTTACTGGGTGATATTACCAATCATGCAGCAGCTGAAGAGAAGCGCCATGGTGCACCACCGCCATACATGATGGTCAATAAATAATTCAAAATAAAAGGAAGCCTTTCCGTCTGATATAAATTCGATGAATTTTGAATAATGACCTCCTCTAATGGAGGTTTTTTTATGGGCTGGGCTGAAGAACTACAAGATGCGAGTTTTCGCGGTGTGCAATTTGAATGTACATCGACCAATGATGCTGTGTCTAAAGCCTTGGCAATTCAACAAGCTCCATATTCTAATGATGCTGAAATTGAAGATATGGGGAATAATCCGCGCAATATCTCAATCAATGCGGTTTATACAGGTGATGATTATAAAACGTGGGCAGATGCCTTAGAGGCAGCATTGCTAGAGACTGGATCGGGCGAGTTGATTCACCCAGTTTACGGCATTATGCAAGTCAATGTAGTGGATTACGCGATTGACCACGCTGCTGAAAGTGTTGATTCATGCACCATTTCAATGAAGTTCATTCGAGCCAAGGATAAAAAACGTGAGTTATTTATTCCTGTGGCTGTACCTGATGAAATTTACACTGAAGACATCATTGATGTGCCTGCCACCGCATTAGAGCAGTATTTAAAAAAACTAGAAGTCCTTGATCAAAATCAATTCTTTGATGCTGTCAATAATATCCGCAATGGCATCAATACCTTTCGTGATGGTTTGAATCTGGCTAAAACCACGATTGAAAATGTCCTGGCTCCAGCATCATTTATCGTTGGCTTGGTTGATGATCTAAGCGGCCTAGTTACCTTTGATGCCAATATTTCTGCATTATCCAAATGGCGTGATTTAGTCCATCGCGTTGGACGTTTTGAAAAGTTATTTCAAAATGATCAATCTTCACCACAACTTCAGCAGTTGTGGCGAGCAACGCAAGTGGCATCCACGGTTGCAATCACTCAGCAAGTGGTTGATTCAATTCGTTTGGAAATGGCTGAAAATAAAGAAACCAGCCTGACGCCCATTGATTTGGCGGTGATTCGTCAGACCGCACGTCAGTCCATCCAGTCTGCGATTAATACCGAGCGTGAGTTGGTTGCGACAGACTTAAAGGCAACCGCTGTCAGTCAAATCCAAGTTTATAAAGAAACAGCTGACCAACTTCATCTACAAATTCAAGCACTGATTGAAATCCGTCCACCCGTGACCAAGACAGTGATTACTGTGCCTTGCACACTGCATTGGCTGGCACATTTTTTATATGAAGATATGAGCCGTGCCAATGAAATCAGACAATTAAATCCTAATTTGGTGAATCCATCTGCACTTCGCCCTGGCATGGAGTTGATTGTTTATGCTCGATAACCAAGGCAATGAAATCACCCTAAAAATTGGGGGCTATTTGATTCAGGGATGGGATTCAATTTCTATTGATAGTCAGATTGATACTCCAGCGGAGAATTGGAGTTTTAAGCTGTTTCAGACCAATGGTCAGGCATTACCTAAAGACATTGCTGGCGCCAAGGATATTCAGGTTTTTTACAACAAAGAGCTGATTTTAACCTCAATTGCGGACAAGGTTGCTGAAGCTGTCAGTCGTGATGGCTATGGTCTTGAAATTAGTGGTCGTGATCTGGCTGGGCAATTAATTGATTGTTCTGTGCCTATTTTTAGTGGTCGCCAGCTCACCTTAGAAGCTTTGCTGAGCCAATTTGTTTTAGCTGGAGACTTGGGTTCTCAAATTCATGATGTGCGAATTCAAAACAATGCCTGGCTAAAAAATAAAGTTTCCGTTGAGCCAGGTGAAGCACTTTGGGATGCGATTGCTAAAGCGGCTGCGGTCACAGGCCAGCATGTTTGGTTGGAGCCGAATGGCACATTGGTAGTCGGCGATCCATTTGCTCAGCCTTATATGGTGCAGACCCCGCTGCGCCTGATCAAGCCATTAAATAACAATAATAATGTGTTGAATTTATCTTATGTGAATGATGTATCGAGCGTCTTCAGCGAAATTAAAATTTTAGGTCAGGATGCCAAAGGCAGCCATGTCTTATCCAGCATCACTAGTGAGACTCAATATACCTTCAACCGCTTAAAGATTGTTTCACTGGGTGATGTTGAAACTAAAGCTGAAGCCGACGCAGCGCTGAAGAAAATCAAAAAAGATAATGACCTGCAAGCCTATTCATTGGATGCAACGGTGAGCGGTTGGACAGTTGATGGCAAGGTTTGGACGCCTGGCTGGCATCTCAATTTAGAAACCAATGCACTATCGAATGCGACAGCCAAATGGGCGGTGTATGGCCGTACCTTAACCCTTTCTCGCAATGAGGGAAAAACCACAAAACTGCGTATGAAACGCCAGGGCGATTGGGTACAACCTTTAACCCATAAAGAGCCAGCCCCTAAAAAGACCACTAAGCGCAAAAAAGCCAAGAAAGACACAGATAAACCGACTGGAGCACAACCATGATTGGCTCAACACAACGACAAATTGCCCGAGGTATGGGGCAAATCCGACAAGCCTTTTTGGGTGTGATTGCACGTGGCAGCTCAAAACTTTTACAGCTGACAGGTGTGGCAGATGAAGTGCTCGATGAGGTCGAACTCATCCAGCAAGTTGGCTTTAGCTCCTATATTCCTGAAGGAAGCCGCGTGGTCATTATTCCACTTCAGGGTAAAACCTCACGTTCAATTGTTGTGGCAACCGATGGTGCACCCATCGTGATTAATGTCGCTGAAGGTGAAACATGCATCTATGACCAGTTTGGTCATTCAGTTTGGCTCAAAGAAGACGGGACACACATTAAAGGCAATTTGTATGTCGATGATGGTGATGTATTTGTCACTGATGGCAGTGTGACTGCATCTGAAGATGTGACTGATAAGAAAAGCAGCATGCAAGACATGCGGGATATTTATAACGGGCATACCAATGGCAATACACCGCCTCCAGCTCAAAAAATGTAGGTGAAGACATGGCAGCAATTAATTTAGAAACAAAAGATTATGTACTTCTGAGTCTTGATGCGACTTTTGTCAATGATGATGTGCAATGTGTCTGCCAGCGCCTTGGTATTCACCGTGGCAAGTATTGGGCAAACCCTAAATTAGGCAGCCGCCTTTTTACGTTGAACCGCAGTAAAGACTTGCCACGTAACCTTTTGCTGGCAAAACAATATGCCGAAGAAGCACTTGAGGACTTAGTACCCTCACGTTTTGAGTCTATTGCAGTTCTGGCGACTCAATCGGAAAAAAGTCGCGTCGATCTGATGATTGATGCTGTATCCATTACTGGTGAAAGCCAAAAGATTCTTTATTTTGTTCCAGTGGGAGGCTAAAGCAGTATGTATCAAATTCCTGCTTTTTCTAAATTGCACCTAGTGATTGTCCAAGAGATTCGCAATCAGACCGGTTTAACGATTACCCCTGATTCAGATGCGTCTATTCGTGCTGATGGAACAGCTGCGGTGGTTGAAGGTTTGTATCATCATCAAGCTTATATTCAGCGCCAACTTTTTGTGCAAACGGCAGATGAACCCTATTTATATATACATGCTGAAGAACTCAAAGTACCCCGTTTAGGTGGTACACGTGCTTCAGGTACAGTTAAAGCCAAATCGAATGTGCAGGTCACCATTGAGGCAGGCACAAAACTGACCGATGGCAAAGGTTATTTTTGGAATGTGGTCGCGACTGTAGTTGTGCAGCCAAACATTACCACTGAGGTCAGTGTCACTGCGGATCAGTTGGGCGCTTCATGGAATTTCACTGGCTCATCATTGATTTGGGTAGGTCCAATCGCTGGCCTAAGTGGAACTGCTGAAGTTGTTTCTATTGCTGGAGGCTCGGATCAAGAAGAGCTTGAAGCCTGGCGTGCACGCATGCTTGAGGCTAAACAACTAGGTCAAGGGCGTGATCGTGAAGCAGATTTAGCACGTGCTATGAAAAGCGTTGCAGGTGTTGGAAAAGCCTACATTTATAAAAAGCGTCGCGGTTTAGGTTCTATGGATGTAGCGATTACAGCGGTTGGAAATCCACCCACTTTGCCGACACAGGCGCTTATTGATGCAGCTAAAGTTGTTTTAGATGCTGAAGCGGGATTTTGGGCAGATTGCCGTGTTTATTCACCTACAGAGCAATTGCTCCCAGTTACAGCTCAAGTCAGTGGTCCGGGTGTGATTTTGTCTGATGTTGAAAATACGATTCGTAATTATATTGCTGAGCTTGGGCCTGGTGAAGAATATCAAGCTAACGTGCTGGTTTCACGCATTATGGCCTTGAGCAATGTTACAGACTTAGTGCTCAGTCCTTCAATGAATATTAAGCCTGTGGTCGATTGGATGCATACCCGTTGGTTGCGTGCTGGCAGTGTTTCAGTGAGTAGTGCGTGATGACTTTAGAAGAAACAACAGAACTTTATGCTTCCGTATTACGTCAACTATTACCCGTTGGAGGCTATGACACTTCACCCAATACTGAAGTGTTGTCAAAGGACATATACGCTCATGCAAAGCTATTTGCCCACGCTGATCTTGACGCAAAACGCCTATTAAATGTTTTGGAAGGCTTTCCGTCTGAACTGATTTCCGAATATGAAGCAGAATATGGTCTACCGCTTAAGTGTTCAATTAATGCAGGTAGAACGATTGAAGAGCGCATTAGCGTTTTAAGATGGATTCGACAGCACCGTAATGTGATGAATCGTGACTATCTTGAACAGATTTTAGCGATTTTTGGTGTCACTTTGGTTGATGTTGTTAAGCACCGTCCAATGTTGTGTACGGCCCCTTGTACCTCTCCAGTAAATACAGAGCGTTTACGTTACAAAGTTCTATTGAGACTTCAATATCCTATGACTGCTGATATGAGCTGCATTATTGAAAACTATTTACCAGGTTACTTGCGTATTGAATGGATGATTGATATGCCGTGGGGTAACTGGATTCTTAATTCTGGTGTAACGGTAAATACAAACGGTATTGCGCATTACACAGCGTATAAAACCAATCAGCGTGAATATTATGATAGTTATGCGAACTTGGACTTAACAGCAGCGATTGTACGATCATTGCATGATACTGATATGCAGCAATGGCAGGCGGTAAAGGATGCGGCTAATGAACTGACGGGTGTAAACAATTGGACTGTAGACGCATCAAATTCATGCATTTTGTATAATGACCCGAACATCGATCCTGTAAATTATTATAAAAACCACTATGCTTCTGCAACTATATATGACAGCGCAAAAGATGCTTGTACCAGTAATGAAGTGACAACTAGGCTAGCGAATTCATATGGCCCGGGCGGTGAATTTTACTTATACAAAAATACATCATGTCATTACAATCAAATGTTTTATGGTTCAAATAGAAGTATCAATGTACAAATTTTTCAAGGAGTTAGATCAGAACCTATTGATGCATCTGTAAATATACATTTTACACAAATTGCAGAAAAAATCATTTCAAACACATCGTCGTCTAATCAAGCCATTTCGCTATTTGCTGAAGCATATTTAGAAAATGTCGCAAAAAGTATCTTTGCGGTAGATGAATCAAAACGGTTTGTAAAACTTACAGACCTCATTTCCAAATTTGAAACCAACAAAACATTAAGAACTTAAGGAACTATCATGAAACGAATTGATAGTGTAAACGCACGCGAAGATGTAAACGGTACTGGTAAAACAGGCTTTCATGACAACGCTGATTTATCAGGGCAAGATGCGACGTATATAACACCAACTTGGCTGAATACAATCCAAGAAGAGTTATCTAACCTGCTTGAGTTACACGGTATTCAGCTTGATCCCAATGACAATGCTCAACTCTATGGATTGCTAGCAACAGATGCTGACTTACTGGCTTTATCTGAAGCTGTAGAACAGCGTATTTCTGCACTTGCAGCAATCACAGCTACCAAAGCGGCCTTAGATCAAAGTGTAAGCTATTTAATGGCCGAACTTGGTCAACACAAGGCAGCTTCTAACCCGCATCCACAGTACTTGTTGGCCTCAACATTTGGTGTGCATCTTTTAATGACTGCAAATAACCAAACAACCCCAATTGATGATAAGCACAATGTTTTGGGTTGGAATGGTGTGGACGGTAACTGGGTTCTTAGTACTGGCACAATTGATTGGGGGAAGTCACGATCTGGGTCAATTGAGTTTTCACCATTTCGTGCCTATGGAACATTCTTGCTAAGATCATATATATCAACAGCCGATGGGTACAACATTAATGTTCGCGTTTTAGATGAGAACAATAATTTAATTCAAGCATATCCAATCGCAAGTTATACAGGCGGTGCAAAGACAGTTGAAATTAAAGAAGTCTTCAACATCCCTAAAAATGCGAAAGCAATTATTGATTGGAGCGTTCGTGCTGGTTATGTTAAAAAAGCCGCATTATCCATCGGGCTTTATGTTGATGATCGAGTAAAAGTATTTACACCTGTAGGTCTTACCTCTATTGTTGACAATACTGACTTTTCGGAAAGTAATAGCTCATCAGCTGAAAGTGATTATTCTAGCTTCCCTAATTACCAGTGGTTCTATGCTGATGTTTCTGGTCGTTACTTTGAATTAAGTGCTTTAAGTACTTTAGAAAGCCCTGTAAACAAAATACCACACTACAACCGAAGCTTATTTGCATCCAATCTTAATGAAGACTTGTTCATCGTTGTACAGGTTGCCAAACAAACAATTGAGTCTGATTACACACCATTAGATACTCAATTACTGCGAGCACAAACGGATGAAGGCGGTAATGTAGTTGTTTCTGTGCCATACGCAATGCGTAATATCGAAACACCAAATGCTGAGACGCTTGTTTATACATTTGCATACTACGATGATGAAATTGTTCTTAACGGTCACACTTTCCCAGCAGGAAGTCTAAACGGAGAACAAAAGATATATTCACGCCCATAATCAAAAGCCATGTGATCACACATGGCTTTTTTATTGCAAAACTGAAACGTTCTTGCAGTGGGTGCAATAGAAAAATGAGGGATTTATCTCGAAAAAATGAGGGATTTATCTCGTCGCGCATCATCTAGGTCGCAGCAGGAACGCAATTCAGACACAAATCTGGATTGCGATGATCGCCTATTTATTGCTGAGTTTCGCTCAACATTTAGGAAAAACAGGTTGGACAGTTCAACGTTTACTCAGAATAATTCAAGTGAATTTGTTTGAAAGAAGAACTTTAAAAGCTTTATTTTCACCCGATAAAATACCCATAAAACAAGAGGAAGCTCA
>CABFOG010000120.1_pt1 | contig 32830 bp, 36 predicted proteins | sample 3522001 | NCBI WGS metagenome assembly CABFOG01 (sample SAMEA5312485, study PRJEB27640) | indoor metagenome | biome: indoor environment; feature: controlled; material: polymer antistatic dissipative epoxy resin | place: Italy | collected 2014-05-27
GAGCGTAACAACAAATTTGTGGAAACGCTGAGTTATAAACTTGCAGAAGCGACACAGAATGATGAATCCACCTATGAGCAAGTCAAAGCCAAAGAAATGTTTGGGAAGGTGACTTCAAAAACTGAGGTTGTGGATATTTCTATCCAGTCTCAAGTGACCTATGACCTGATTGGGAATATTGCCGATGATACCAATCTCACTCGTAAAACGGTTGCCCGTATCTTACAGGGAATTAACGCTGCGGTATTTTCACAATTTAAGTTGAATCCAGAAGCTTTCATTCGTGAAATGAGTCGTATCATCAATGAACAGCAAGCAAAAATGGTCATTCAAGGACTGAAATATAATCCTTTAGATAGCACTTATCCTGACAATGAAATATTTGTAAGTAATGAGAATATTCCATTACAGGCGTATAAGGCAGAGCGTCATATCTGGGATTATGTCGTCACTGATTCTGATAATGAGCGTAAATTTGTTGAAGAGTTGGATGGTGCAGATGAGGTGGTCGTCTACGCTAAACTTCCTGATCGTTTCCAGATCCCTACGCCTTTTGGTAGCTATAACCCTGACTGGGCGATTGCTTTCAATAAGGATAAAGTACGCCAAATCTATTTCGTTGCAGAAACTAAAGGCTCAATGCTAGACAGTGACCTACGGGAAAAAGAGAAACGTAAAATTGAAAGTGCTGAAAAGTTCTTCGCTACTATAAATCAAGAAAATCAATCATTGGGGGATGCAGTTCAATATTCGGTGATTGATAGTTTTGGTAGTTTGATGAAATTAGTTCAATAAATATTAACTGTAAAAAGATGGTGAAGCCCCTTATTAAACATATAAAGCTTCACCATCTTGTGAAAGGGGAGAGAGCATAACAAATGCAGTAAACGCCTGACACGCGCCACTATACAAGGCATCATACCAATACACCTTTCCTGAAATACCCTTTAATAGTATCAATGGATAGATTTAGTTCTAATGCGATTTCCTTATATTTTAAACCTTGGGCTTTTAATTTAATCGCTTTAGATTTATTGGTCTGAAGACTTTCACGATAGATGGCCCGTTCAGCTATCCCTTTTTCTCGTCTTGATTCCAACGTTCTTTCCAACTTCCTTTCTCTTGCCAATTCATTTGGAATAATAGCCCTTAAGCGTGGTAAGACTTCTTCAGGAATAAGATCCTCTAACTCACGATAAATCGTTTCTCGTCTGTAGCGATAACGATGTTCTTTACCTTCAATTTGGGTCTTTTTGGCTCGGTTGATTACACTTGAACAATAAGAAAGAGCTTCTTGATGTGACAAGCTTGGAGTAAATTTTCTTGCACACTCAGCGACTTCATTTTCTAGTGCATCTGAAATAGTAAACCAACTTAAAGCGTTTGCTAGATGGTACAACAATAGGTCACGCATACCAGCTGGTAGACCTGGGCCTTTTTTATTTAAAGCTACTTGGCACTCAATGATGATTAAAAGATCCTGATAAACAAGATACCAACGAGCATAAATACTGCCAGCTGTATTTGCTTTTCTGACAGGTTTTAATCCTTTATTAGCTCGAAGAACATTAATATCTCGGATCTTATCTTTATATTCTTGACGTGAAAAAGGCATAACTTGATCATGCAACCAATCAAAATCAAATACCTTTTTATGTCGTTCTTCAGCTTTAACAGTAAAGTTTTCTACCTTACTATTGGTACTTCCAACAAGCCGCAAAACACGCGTAGCGTCCGCACTTTGTTTATCTGCTCCACATACATCAACTAAACGTCTTTGACATGCTTGCCAGCGCGGAAGAGCATTAGGATGAGTTGGATTAATTAACCAATAAAAATGAACACCACGGCCCGAATAAACAATGCAATTTGGCTCAGGGATCTGCGCTCTTACTAAACGATCTAAACGATCTTCAACCAGTGCTGGAATTGCTAATAAGTTTTCTTCTATAGAAAAATCTAAATCATGTAAATCAATATCAATAAAAAGTGCTTGAAGTGTGTGAAGATTTTTTATTGTTCTCCAACCATAAAATGCGTTTGGAGTTACATAAACATCAGCTTGCTTTACAAAATATGGGATATGGTTTTGAGCTTCGTCAAATGTAAAAGTCTGCCATTTTTTATTTTCGTTTTTTGGAGTCCAGGCAATGATAGTGCCAGGCTTTTTATCCGCTAGGCTTTTATTATGTAAAAAGTTTATATGATCTTCAGGTGACTCAAACAATCCATGTTGATCAAACTTTACCGCTGTATTTCCCATTTATATTTACTCTTATAACTTCAGAGTAGCAATGGAAGGAATTGCAAATCATTTGTATAAAATTCTTTCGTTTTTTATATACAAAGTATGATTATCTATTGCAATTGCCACGGTAAACTGTAATATTGTCTACAGATTACAGCAGCTAGCCCTCCAAGCTAAACTAAGTGATCCAGTGATATAAAAGCCCTGTCGAATTTTACCGCCAAGTAAATGAGTTCGATGGGGCTTTTCATTTTCTTGAAATATTTATACTACAACTAGACTTACAAAAACAGTGTAAAAGCGTAATAACTCCAAATTAAACATCAATTAATTGATATTTTTTTAAACAATCTCCGCAAACTAAGTTTAACTGTGGCTTACCCCAAACATTGCTCTTACATCCAGGACAACTATATTTTTTTTTATTTTTATCCCCGTTGTTGCCTGGTGGTTTCATTTTTATAATTTCCATTTTTGATAAAGCACTAATAATTAACTCTTTTTCTTGTAGCTTATGTTGATCACCTCCATTCAGCTGTATTTGTTGAATTTCCTTCTCTAATTTGGCTCTGATTGGCCCTATTTGCTCAGAAGATAGAATAATTCGGTCATACCAGGTAACTATACAATTTTCCTCTACAAGCTCCTTATAAGCTCGTTCAAGCATACCTCCTGAGATAACATAATCTGACATATTTTGACCTGTCTTTTTACCGCCTGGTTTCCCGTTGTGAGATGGCATTAACCCTATAGATTGCATCTTTGCAGACCACTCTTCGTTATGGTATCCAGCCCGACTAGGCACACCAAATTCAAATTGCCACTGATGCACCATTTCATGAGCAAGTGTTTGATATATATCAATATTTTCCATAACTCCGAACCACTCAGGATTTAACGCTATTTCATGGTATAGGCTATCGTTACCCTTACTACCAAAGCGATTTTTATAAAAGTAGCCAGCTGTTCTTTTATTAGCTCTTAATGTGATTACACAGTTAGATAAACTTCCACCAAATAACTGCTCATTAAACTTTTGAAATGCTCTTTGCAGCTTTAAATAAATTTCTTCAGTTGGACTATTTAAGTTCATAAATAACGATATTTTTTAGGTTTTATTTATTGTATCGTACGAAACAAAGTATATATATGCAAATTCTTAGATTTGAAACAATTTAGATACCTTAGATCATTGTCTGAGTAAAAAAAAGCCAAGATATAGAATATCTTGGCTATAAAAATAAAAGCAAAATTAACGTGATTTTACTTTTGAATTACTTAAATTTATCTGTTCAATACCAGCCTTTTTACTAGCGTCTTTAGGATAAGAAATTTGAACTTTATCGCCCACATTTATAGGGTTTTTTAGATTACTTTTCACATGAAGAGCAAAATATTTCGAGTTTTCCCCAAGTTGTTGAATATACTCTTTTGGCGTTTCAGCAATAATTTCACCTTTATAAGATTTACCAATTTGAGTAGAAACTATATTAGCTTCTTTAGATAAATCTATATTCATCTGAGAAATATTCTTTAAGAGATCCGTCTTTTCTATGCCTAAAGATGAAGCTAAAAGTTCAAAATCATTACTTTTTTTACTGAGTTGAATTAACTCTGAAATTGGAATTTCACTAAAAATTTTTTTATAATGCTCTTCCATTAATTCAAATGAAGTTAGCTTGTGGGCCTGAATAAAGTTTTTTATTTCTGGCAATACAATATCAACTGTTTCACCTAAATGACTTCCAAAACTGGTCACAAGGTCTGTTGTGAAAACCCCATTTCCTTTTGCTCTTAAATTAAGATGATTAAACTCTTTATCCTGGGTGTCATGGATACTAACTCTAGCTGAGTTAAAAGTAATTGATTCAGCCTTGTAATCTGAAGTTTCACTTAAAGTTTTTAAACAATGCTGTGCTAAACGTCCTCCAAGACTATGCCCTGTTTGAATAACTTTCTTAATATCAAAACCCTGATCAATCAAATCGTCTATAACTGAATCAGTAAATTTTACTGCTGAAATATCAGCCTTTGTTTCCTTCCAATTCATCACAATTTTTAAATCAGTAACTATATCTTTTACCTTCGTAAAATCAGTACCTCGATGGGCTACGATCACCTCACCGCTACTCTTATTGATATAGGCTAATCCTGAATGATTAGATTTTTCATCAAATGTAGTGGAAAAAAGTGCAAAATCTTTAACTCCATTTTCTTTGGCCTGGGCCTGATATTGATAAGTATTTTTTGAAGCATCCAGTAGATTTTTAATGTTTGTCATACGTTTTCAATCACTTTAATCTTATTGTTTTCCGCCCAGGCAATAAATTTTTCACTAAATGCCATAGCTTCCATAAAGCCGTAAGTTTCATAAGTTTCTACTAACTTATTTTGATTTAAATCAAAATATTTCAAAAAACTCTTACTGTCTTTACGAGTAAAAACCTCAGTAACTAAAATATTTTTATATCCAAAAACACTATTTATATATTCAGGAATATTTAAAGAAAATTTAGAATCTTTAAATTCTTTATACTCTTCAATTTTACTTAAAGATTCATTTAATCTTATAAAAACAGTTTTAACCTCATCTTTATTAATCTGAAGAAGTACACTGATTTTACTATTTACAGCGATAAATGCAGACAAGGCTTTCTCGTCCGTTATTTTAATTTTATTTTTTATATTCAATGACATATCAAGAAAATATAGAGTTGTTCCATCTAGATATTTTGAAATAACAATAATGCTTTGATCACTCTCATAGAATCTTGCTTGAATTATATTTCCAGGCACAGAACAAGAATTTATAAGCTTTAAATCATCATCTAATATAAAAACATTTTCTAGATCTTTATGACTTACATTTATATTTAATTTTTCAATTGTGGGTGGATGAATTTTTTTAGAACTAACTAAATACTTATTCCCATTAATTAAATTTAAACAATCTATTGATTCAAATCCTCGTGAATGCTCATGAGTAAATTCTGCTTTAGTAGATCCAGTTTGAAAATCAATTTTACTTATTTGTTTTGAATTATCATCAATGCAGATAAGAAAATTATTTGACCAAATTAAACTATTGATTGGGTTATTCTCCCCTTTCAATTTAATTTCTTTTTCAGTCTTAATAGCATCATTTTCAATTTTACATATTTCAATCACATCACTTGAATAACTACTTACAGCTAAGTATTCATTGTTTTGATTAAACGCCAAAGAAGTGATTGCGTACCTAACTTTCTTATCTAACATGATGTTTACTCCTGTTAAGTTGGGTTCTTACTCACCGTATAAGCAATATATTCAGCTAGAGCTTTTGCTTCTTTACGTTTAGCAAGTTTATGAGCTTTTTTATCTTCGATAATTTCATCTAAAAACTTCAAAAAGCTTTCTGCATTAGATTCATTAAGAGAAGCAAATTCTATAAAGTATTTACCAATTAATTTCGCTTTTTCTTCTGCTTCTTGATCCATTTTTTCTTTCAAACTATTCACTTCAGCAGTTAAGCGTTGCAGTTTTTGTAAATCTGTTTCAGACATATTTTTTCCTTTTTAAATAATAAAAAATGCGACAATTGAGAATACTAGCATACTAATTCCTAACATTATTAGCACTCGCTTTGCTACTTCTTCAAATTTTTCTGAAGAAGTAATTTCTAGCTTTTTACTTGTAAACCATAACAATAGTGCATTAGGTATCAAGATGATTAACAACTTAAAATTGTCTAGTATAGACACTAAAATTAATGCAACTATCACTAGGATACCAGCACAAATTTTTAAGGTTCTAACAATCTGTACTTGTGCAGCACTGAGTTCATAATATTCAATAAGTTTGATTGATAGCGGCTCATTCTTATATGTTGTAATTAACAGCCGTTCACCATTCATTAACCTCTTATAGTCATGAGAATTTTCTTCAACTCCAAATCTATTTAAATAGAAAAGTAGAGTTTCTTCATTATATATATCAGGCTCTATGACTGGCTGGCTTGTGCCTTGAGTCACCTCAATATTATATAGTTTGCTCATAATCACCTCTTCAGCATTGTGCTTTTGTCTTGAGCCTGGTCATGTGTTAATAATTTTAAATTAGATTGTCCCTGGTCATTTCTGTGGACTCTAACACGTTCTTTGAAATCCACTTTAGCAGTAGGTAGATCAGCTTTATTATGCACCATAAAAAAGCTACTTTCTGCTCCAAGTCTTTGCACAACAAAATGATCTGTTACGCCAACAATAAAGCCCTCATGTGTGCCTGGCTGCGGCTTCAATACTTTTAGATCCTTACCAACTTTCATGCCTTCAATGATAGAAAAGACTTTTTTCCTTTCTGCTTCTAGCTGACTTGGTGTTAATGCTTCAATTAGATTAGCTTTTTTTGGCGTTTCTTGTTTGGGTTGTTTGTTTAAAACAGCTGGCCCATTAACTTCTTGCAGTCTATCAATTTTTTGGTCTGTAATTAAACTTGCATTTTGATGATTACCACTTAAAGCAATTAGCCCTTTTTGATTAATCTGTCCTTTTTCCCACGCCTGTTTCAATCTTGATTCAAAAGTTTCTAGATACTGCTTTTCGGTAGTGCTTCTTAACTTATCTATATCCTTCCAACTTGAAATAGCTTGGTTTCTTCCTACGTCTAAGACTTCTAGCTCAATTAAGTTTCCAAAAACTGGCTGGATAGTTTTTAACTTATCTACTATTTGAGAATTTTCCTGGGCTATTCCCTTTAGTGGAGTTATTCGCTCTTCTTTTAGATTATTAACCGCATATTTAAAAAGATTAGCTTCAGTATCTATTATCACATTGAGCTTTACATTTTCCGCACCACTATTTATAGCAAGTCGTAAATCATTTAATAGCTCTTTTTCAGATTTTGAAAAATCTAGAACATACTCATTTTCAGGATTCTTTGAATTTGTTATCTCTAAAATTTGGCCCTTCATTGATCCAGGCTTTAGATGACTTAAACCAGTCATAGATACTCCATTTATTAAAAAAATGATTGAATCGTTGCGATTTGAGAAGTGATTTTGATTTCATTTGATTATAACTTAATGAAACGTGAAATTTAGTGCATTTTTGTTTCATATAAGCTAGCAACTTGCTATACGAAAGAAATATCATTAGGATCATTTCATATAGTACAGGTTTTATAGTTTATGAGTGGTAAAAAAATTGGTTACAAGCGTGTTTCAACTGCACAGCAAAAACATGATAGGCAACTTCTTGGAGTTGCATTAGATAAAGAATATTTAGAAATAGCATCAGGTTCTAAAACTGATCGTCCTATACTAAATGAAATGCTTAGTTATATAAGAGAAGGTGACACTGTATATGTTCACTCACTTGATCGCTTAGGTCGTGACGCTTTGCATACAATCAATACTATCGAAGCTATATTAGCCAAAGAAGTAGGATTAGTTTTCGTTAACGAAAATTTGACATTAGATCCCCACACGGATGATCCAATGAAAAAAATGTTACTAGCTGTGTTTTCTTATTTTGCTGAATTTGAGAAAAAACTCTTAGCTGAAAGAAGGGATGAAGGAATAAGTATTGCTAAACGAAATGGACTTTATAAGGGCAAACAACCTAGACATAAACTAGAAAAGCGTTTAGAAATTGCTAAACAATTTGAAGATAGAGATATTAAGAAATTTGATAAGAAAAAGTTTCTTGCAGAAAATAATATTTCTTCAACTTTACTTTGGCGTTATCGTAAAGAATATGAAAAACACCAACAGGAGGAACTACTAAAAATTATGGGAACAACTATGCAATTGACTGAACTAAACAAAGCTAATATTACTTGATAGGCAAAAAATTAAAGCGGTGACTATATGAGTGATTTTGAACTTCCTGAACAGCAACGGGTATCTATTAAAGATACCTCTACTCAATCACGTTCAATTGCACCGAATGAAGTAGGCTTGATTATTGCTATAATTCTTGCCGTGATTTTATGGAACTTCATAGGTAATTGGGAACATCAAGACAGCTCTGCTCGTTACTTACTAGCTTTTTACGACTACACAATAGTAGAGCCACTTAAATTAATTCCTAAATTTTATGAATATTGTCGAACCCTAGAACTCACCCCCTATAACAACCTGAATTGGTTTCTAGCTATCTTAGCTATTTGTTTCTATTTATTTGTTTTAATTCCATTTTTATTAAAGATAATTTTAAAGTTCTTAGAAAAACTAAACCTTTATAACTACCGTTGGAAGCTGTTCTTTTTACCAGCACTTTTATACCTTGCTTTTCATTTTACAACCTGGCTCTTTAGATGATTAATACGTTTGTATTAATTATATAAAATATAAAAAATATTGAAGAGTTCCCACATTCACACTCAAAAGGTAGTCCAGTTGAAACTTTTTCAAAGGATCAAGTTAAGAGCCTTATAGATTTTGATATTGCTGTTAATGCAATCCAATCAATTAAATTAAAGACTAAAATGCAAGCTGAAGTAAAAGAATATGGAATATAAAAAACTTCATAAATAAAAAAGCCCTCAAATGAGGGCTTTTTTTATTTAACGCTTCATCTTAACTGATTCTCTTTGGTCTTGTTTCCGATCAATTACTTTTTGATCCTCAAGTTTCCTACTGATCTCAGTATGTTGAGTTAGTTTGTTTTCGGCAATCTGTGCTGTTTGTTCTAAAACTTTTGCCTTAGATAATTCAGACTTCATTTGTTCATGAAACTGCTCCCTGCCCTGATTTTGAAATAAATCATTCCAATCAGTGCCAGGATCATTTTTAGCAAAACGTGGAGTTAAAACAAAGCCCTGAATTTCATTAGCGGCCTGAAGAGCATATTCCACACCAGGATTTAGTATTCCATTTTTACCCATTTCACGATTTTTAGCTTCAGAAATATGATCATTATCTGAAGCTAGGTAAATTTTACTCTCCTGGTATTTCTCCCTTAACTCTCTTGCAACATTTAGTAGATTGCCGCTATCGAAGGCTGCAACGACTGGCTGTTTCGTTTGTTCATGCAAAGTTATAGCGGTAGCTACCCCTTCTGCTATTAAAAAAGGTTTCCCATTTTGCAGCTCACCAAAAGCAGCAAAACTTCCACTTTTTTTAGCATCTTTCATATACCCTTTGAAGCCAGTAGCGTTAATAGTTTGGAGCATCATCAGCTTACCCTCGGCATTGTAACCAGGTACTAATAGATCTCCTTTTGTGAGGATCGTTTCCTTAATTCCCTTAGTCGCATTATCTTCACGCCATTGTTTCGCTTCTTGCCATGTTTTAGCTATTTTAACTTCACAGCCAGGCGGTAAATCTTCAGGATCGGGTACAAGTTTAATAACTTGGTTAATTCCAATCCCTTTTTTATCTAAATAAGAGTGCTGTTGTGCAACTTCAGCAACGCTATAAACCATTTGAGCCTGTTGTGCTGTTTTCTCATAAAGCATTTCTAGGCGTTTTTCATTATTAGCGCGATTTTGTGCTGCTTCTGCTCGCATTCTTGCAGTATCAACAACATTAAATGAAACACTATTAGACTTCCATTTTTCCTCTAAGCCTGTTTTAAAGTTGCGAATATAGCCAGCTGGACGACCATCAGAGAATCCCTTGTAAGAGCCACTAAACTGACCTTTTCTATCGCCCTCCACTGGTACACGGTGCATTTTTCCATCCATGATAGGATCTCCTTGCACCATCAAGCCAGCTTGCATTAAAGCTGCCTTAAATTCATCTTCAGGCCGAATACTTTTTGAAGTATCAGGCAAATCAATTTGATGCTGATTATGTGGAAGCCATTTTTCAAAAGGTGCATTTTCAACGCCTGCTGGCACATACCAAGCCTTTGCATCATTATCAAATTTTGCGCCCAATTGTTTAGCTTCATCTTTTTCAACATAAGGCACAGCTAAATATGTTTTTTCAGTTCGCTCTATAACTTCTTCCTGTTGCTCTACTTTTTTAATAAGGTCTTTCATTGCTGGTGCAACATTATCTAAATCTATTTGAGCTGGAACAGGTGATTGCTGAATCTCCTCTTTTTCTTCTATCCACTTATCAAAAAGCTTACTATCTAAACCATCAGGTATATACCAAGATTTTTGAACTCGATCCCATCTTGCACCCAATTGTTTAGCTTCGTCTTTTTCCTCTACAGGTACATTAATAAAATTACGCTTACTAACTTGCTCTTTCTGTGACTCTTCAGGTGTAATCACTTTCCATTTTTCAAAAGGTGTCAGATCTGCGCCAGCTGGCACATACCATGACTTAGCTTTTCCATCCCATTTTGCACCTAACTGTTTTGCTTCCTCTTTATCACCAAAACCTACGTCAATATAAGTTTTCTCTGTATTTTTACTTTTGGCGTTCATGTTTAACTCCGCATTAACAAGAGTTAGTAAATTTTTTGCTTGAGTTAAGGGGTCGCTAGTAACCTGAATCGCTTCATATTCTTCATTTTTCTGAAGAGTAACAGCCTTACCATTTTCAAAAATCAGAGTGTTAACATCCATATTAATTTGCTCTTGATCCGCATAATTAATAATGAATTTTGGCTGTAATTCTCGCTCTTCTTCACCTATATGGGTTGGCAGAATATTATCTGATATACGTGCAAAGAAGCCATTTTCCTGAGCAACTTTACTCAGGTTAAGCCATGTGGTTTGTGGTGAATCCCCTAATCCATTTTCTTTATAAGATCTAAGGCGTGAAATAACCTCTTCAGAATGAGATTGGCTGTTAACAGATAGATCATCATAGGCAAAACTAGCATCAGTAATATCGCCTAAATGTTTACTTACAGATCCAGTATTAGAACTAGGAGAATCAACACCGTTATAGGCAATTGATAAGAATCCTTTCTCATTAATAACACTTGAATAGTGATGCAAATTATTAGCTTCACCTACATAGGAAACTTTTAAGCTTTCTTGATTGCCATTTTTTTTAAGCTCAACTAAAGATGAAATTCCATTATCTTTAAATTGCTTTTCAAGTTCAGCTTGAAGATTTTTAAAGTTTTCAGAAAAATCACTTGTTTGAAGTTTTAACTCTTCCTCTTGAACTCTCTTAATAAAATTTTTAGCTTCACTTGATATGGTAACAGCATCACGGAATGGGTTTATAGCACTCGTAACAGCTAATACAGCTTCAGGTCTACCCAACATAACCATAGGGGAATCAATGTTGCTTATAAGCCCTATAGAGCCATCTTTATGAATATGAACATACGGATCTATAGCTTCACTGTTTTTCAGAAAGTGCGCTCTTAATTCTTCACCGCTTGGTTTTAACGCCAAAGTAAAACCAGCTTTTTTACCCATCTTATTTAGGGTTTTAACTGATTGGTCTAAATCTGTATTTTGTTGACGTAATAAAAATACTTGTTTGATCTCTTCAATATCTTGATCACTGGTTTGAGTGTTTTCTATTTTCTGCTCTTGGGATAAATCTAAAAGATATGAGCTAATTAAATCTGCATCTCTAGCTGCTCGAAATATTTCCTTTGGATCATCCTCTAACACCTTCACCCAACTCTTCAGATAAGCAATATGCTGACCTGGATCATGTCCAATTTGCAGCTCTTGACCAATAAATAGAGAAGCCATTTCAGCTCTCAGCTCTTCCTTTGCATAATTCACACTACCAAAGCCACCACTTAAATCACGATTTAATCTTGAGGGATGACCTGTGGCATGACCAAGCTCGTGTAAAGCTGTTGCATAATAATTATCGGCTGTTGGAAACTGTTCTTTAATTGGTAATGTGATCTCATCTGTACTGGGTCTGTAATATGCAGAGTCACCAGGTTTATGCCTAATTCTTACGCCTGACGCTTCCAGGATCTCTTCTGCTCGTTTATGCCGCTGCCATTCTTCTATAGGCTTAATAACTTGCTCTTTTGGTGGTAAGCCTTCGACCTGTTCTGCATTAAAAACATTAGCAAAGAACACACGCGGCTTATCTAACTTCATTTGAACAGTTACTTGCTTACCATCTTTATCTAATACTGGCTTACCATCCTCATCTTTTAGAGCGACTTCTTCACTAAATTTCCAATAATGGACTGAAGTTGACTTTTCCCCCTTTCTAACTTGTGCGCCTAGTTTTTCTGCTCCTTTATAGGTAATCCAACGGTTATCAGTAAAGCCTTTTGCTTCTGCTACTGACATTAGATTAACTAAGTTCATACCTCTATAAGGGTTGCCAGTATTTAAGTTTATTGGAAGTACATCAATGCTTTTCCCTGCTTCCCAGGGCTTTTGCCACGGGGCAGTATTCGATTTAATTTGCTCTATTAGACGATCTGCAATGTCTTGAACATATTCCTTTTTCATTATTAATCTCCCTCATCGAACATGATTTTTAGTTCATCTTCAGGCGTGTAAGATGCACCGAATGAATCAGCTGTTTCAGGATCTACCTCGACCATTACACCAGGCACACCTAATAAAGATAAATCATCGGTTATTACTTCAATTTTTATATCATCAAGATCTTGGATCTCTTCTTGGGGTTTATTTTCCATATTGATCTCCTAGTTAATAATTACGGACAAAAATTGTTGTGCCGTTATTGAGTGAGTTATAAAGCTGTTGCTCTGAGTCATTCATCTTTGGTTTTTGAAAATTTGAGTTAGCGTTATAGTTCACGGGTTTATAACTTACTGGCTGGTAACTTGCCGCCTGATAACTATAACCTGAAGATTCCCCTTCACTTAAAGCTAAATAGCGATTTGAAACGAAACGTACATAGTTTTGAGTTTCTTTATAGGGAGGAATACCGTTGTATTTCATAACGGCCCCATGACCAGCATTATAGCCAGCTAGCACTTTAGTAAGATCACCGTTAAAAATTCTGCTCAAATATGCCAGGTACTTTGTACCAGCAATAATATTCTGCTCAGGATCATAAAGGTTACTTGGATTCACACCCATAAACTTTGCTGTACCAGGAAGGACTTGCATTAAACCTTGAGCGTTTTTATGTGATCGAGCTGTAGGCTTAAAAGCACTTTCTCTTGTGATTACTGCTATGGTTAGATTAGGATCAATTCCGTTTGCTAAAGAATGCTTTTGAATCAATTCCTCATACGGAACAGCATAGACATTAATAGAAAAAACACTAAGAGCTGTTGCTCCAATGGATGCAGTTAATAAGCGTAATGCACCCTTTTTAACAGCCATACGGCTTGTAAAAGATTTAGACATAGATCCACCTATAGACATTTATATTGCTGGCTATTCCAACAAAATTTTTTAGATTTATTTACAAATAGAGGTACAAGCGAATATTTTAAATTTTCGGCTTTAACTGCACCAAAATAACGGCTATCGAAGCTGCCCTTATTATAAGTTGAAATCATCCAATATTCACCTTCAGTAACATTATAAATTCCTGGCTTAACAGATTCTATTGATTTGCCATAACCATCTTTTTCTAATCTCTCAACCACAAACTTTTCGTTAACGAAAATTTTGTTATCTCTAATTTCAACCTTATCACCAGGTACGGCAACGATTGGTTTCATCATCATTTGAACATTTTCATCACAAATACGCATTAAGCCATTCTTGCTAGCCTGAAGGCGATAATCACTTTTTAATTGATCCGATAGAGTGGGGCAAAAGCCCACAACTCCACCACGTTCAAGACTTAATGATGTTCTTTTCCATAAACCTAATGGCAAACTATCTGTTAGATTGAATATTAATATACGACTCATAAATAGAGTCATAACCAACGTAAGAAAGATAACAGTAGCAACAACTATCTTTTTTTGGAGTTTATTAGCGGTTAGTTTCATTAAAATTCTAGTCCTGCTTCAGATCCCTTATTTCTTGTCAATTTACTACCTAAAGAAAAATCCTTAACTTGAGATTGATCACTACGATTTTCAGACTTAATCAATAAACGCTTTCTAACAACTTGAGATTCATTAAGTGCTTTTACTTTTGAACGATCTACAAAAACCTCGTCTAAAAAGAATAATGATTGTTCACCGTAAACAGGATTGTTACCTGCAACAAATACAAGCATATCTCCTGACTCGACAATTTTTTTACCATCTGTACTTTTCTTAGGAGCTTTCAAGCGTAATACTTCATCAGGCGTTAGTAAGGGTCTAGCGAACGCATGAATAGACTTATTAACATGACCAGTTACTGCGCCAAAACGTGCGCCACTTGTAGAAATTTGCTCTTCATGTCCTGTTTTAGTTCCCGACAGTTTAGAAATCCAATCAGCTGTTTCAATCTTGTTTGGAGCGTAAACGACACGGACATGGCAGTTTGCAGAAATGGTTTCTTCCCGACCATACGCATCACTAGCTCGTAATTGTTCAATATCCTGTGCAATTAAGTAAGCCTTAATCCCATAACCAGCAATATAAGGTAATGTATCTTCAAAAACCTTCAAACGTCCAAAACCTGGAAACTCATCTAGCATCATTAACAAACGATGTTTATGAGCCGCTTTAGCAGAACCGCTTTCGTCTAGTTCCATTCCATCTTTTACAAGTACGCGTAAGATCAAAGTAAGCATCAATCTAATTAGCGGCTTTAAACGGTCTTTATCGCCTGGTCTTACCACAAGGTAAAGGGAAACTGGATTTTCATGATCCATCAAATCGCCCACTGTGAAATCCGTTTCTGAAGTATTTGCTTCTACAATTGGATCTCGATAAAGGGTTAAGAATGATCGAGCTGTAGAAATTGTTGATCCACGTTCATCTTCAGGCGTATTTTGCATATCTTTAGCAACTGCGGCCATAACTGGATGCGTACATGGTTGATCATTCCTATCTCTCCCATAGGTTTGATAAAGCATGGCATTCCATAAATCATCAAGCGGTTGATCAGGATTAGATAAGGTATGTGCAACATCACCCAGGCTAGCTATACGGTACTTCTCTTTCTTATCTTCGATCTGTAAAGTCTTTTCTTTAACGTGATGTAAAGTATATAAAACTACGGCTGTTAATAATGAATGAGAAGTTTTAGACCAGTGATCCTCTAACCCCTTACCTTCAGGATCAACTAGAATCGTTACCATATTTTGAGTATCACTAATTTCATACTTTGTGCCTAAGCGGATCTCACCTAAAGGATTGAAAGATGCACTCCCTTCTGTAGCTGCTGGGTCAAACTTAATACAGATATTATTTGCATACTTACTGCGCCAGCCTGAAGTCATTAACCATAATTCCCCTTTCATATCACTAATGATTGCGGAATGCTTCCATGATAATAAAGTAGGAACTACTAACCCAACGCCCTTACCACTTCGAGTAGGTGCAATTCCAATAACGTGTTCAGGCCCATCATGTTTTAGATACTGTAATTGTCCTTTTTTATTTCTGAATCCACCAACTATTACACCCTCGCCCTTTTTGCCTTTTGGTGGTGCAAGCCCCATTTGCTGCAATTCAGACTCTTCAGCCCATTTTGCTGAACCATGAATATTTTCATTTTTACGTCTTGAGTTCGTAATAAAGCCGCACGTTATAACAACAACTAAAAATGCCAGCCCTTCCAACATTAAAACTTTAAGTACCACTTTATCTAATAAAGGTCTTAGGCCCTGGCCTGTTGGTACTTGATACTGCAAATACCATTGTAAAAACTTAAAGGGATTATAAATCCGACCAAATAGCGGCTCTCCCAATTGCTTATGATAGCCAAATATCCTCGCCATTTCTTGAGTAGCCCAAGAAGATAACGCTATTAGCATTATGATTAAAATAGAGAAGCCAATAGTAAATACAGCCCATCTTGGCATTCGTTTATTGACTGAATCATAATCTTTCATTGTGATAACTACCTCTTCTTACTTTTAATACTTTGCGTATCTTCTTTAAGGCTAATATTTTCAGGTCTGCGGTTAATCAAACGGCTATTTAGCTCTTTATCACGTAATGAAATATTTAACCCATTATCATTGATAACCTTAACAACCATTTTCTTGAACTCATCAGATCCATTAATGTTTAAAGGACGATCATTAAACTTTTCTTTGGCAACCATTAAGGCTAAAAGAACACTTTTCTCATCGAGTTTTTCAATTTTTAAATCTTTGGAACGATCTAATACAGCTGGCTTATTAGACAAATTATAAGCAATAGTTCCATTCAATCGTACTTTAGAATCAAAATTATTCAGAATTGATTTTTGACTAGAAAAATCATTTTCCATTTTTGAAACCAAATTTTTATTTTGGTTTCTTAAAGTTTTTAGAGCTGCTTCTGAATACTGATTATTAGCTAAAACACTAGCTTTCAGAAATTCATTCCAGGAAGGCTTATTCGGTAAATTTGCACGTTCTTTAGCTTGTCTAGAATAAAATTTATCACGCATAGACTTAGCTTTTAAAGAAAGTGTTTGATACCTTAATTTTCTATCTTGAAAAGATCCTCCCTTCAATTTAATTAATTTCTTTTCAGATTCTAACCAGTTTTTTAAAGTAATCTTGAAACGTGCCTGTTCATTTTTTTGTTGAATAGACAATTTTTTTCTTGAAGAGTGAAAGTGATTAACTTCCTTTTTGTACTCTTCATATAAAACACTAGACTTAATAAACCGATTTTTATCATACCCTTTTACTGATCCATCATTTGATAAGCCTTTTCCACTCCATCGCACTCTTTTAGAATCATCTCTGGCTCTTCGCTCGTGTACGTTTTCAATCTCATTAGTTGACAGAAACAAGTTAGGCTCTTTGGTGTCACCATCCATAATGATGCTGGACAATTCTCGCACATCGTGGAGGGCTTCGGTCTTGAAGAAACTGGAAGATTCGCTATCGTAGGACTGATATAACCGCTTGAGCTGCTCGATAAAGACATTGCTTCCTGTTCCTGCTGCATTACCTGAAGCATTTCCTCCTGACTTATTTCCTCTTCCTCTACTATCTCCGTTACTGTTATTTGGTTCTCTTCGTTCATATATTTTCTCTCCACCCTCAAATACACCTAAAGAAGATTCAAGTTTTTTAAGGGATAGTTCTCTAGCAATAGATGATGCTTTAACAGAAATCTTTAAATTTTTATCTTCAAAAATAAGTCCAGCACCGCGTTTTTTTAACATTACACCTAAAGCATTAACTTTATTGTGTAACTGTTCCCAATCTTTAGAATTGGAAAATTTAGAAATATTTTCTTTTAAAAAATGAGTCAAACTTTCCTCATTTCTAAATATTTCACTTTCGGTTAACTTTATTTTCTGTGTAGTCTTATGATTAGTTTTAATCAAACCATGCTTTACTTCCATATCAGCACAAGCTTTCATTAAATCTCTTTTATCATAAAAAGGTTCAATATTATTATGTGATATAGGATGTACTTTATTGATTAAAACATGGAAATGATAATGATCTGTATCATTATGAACAATAGAAATTCTTTGATGTTCTTCTAATCCAATTCTCTGAACTAAATTGTTTTCTATGTCCTCTAAAACCTGATCACTTGGTTTTTCACCCACTGGAAATGAAACAATCAAATGATAATTTTTGTCTGTTTTAGATTTAATATTAAAAGATTGAGTTAGCTCCATTTCTGAAAACGCATCATACAAATTTTCAGAATTAAGATTAGTTAATCTTACATTTTCTGCTTTTTCGCCAACTATTGATTGTTCAAAGTTTTGAGTGTTTTTTTGATCAGCAATATACATACAAGTCCGCTTAAGACTTCTATTAGCACTTTTCTTGGCACGTTTTGCAATCATAACTCACACCATCACAATTTTATTTTTGATCTTATTTTTGAAAAAAGTAAGTCAATATTTTGCTGATTTCTTGAAAAATCTAAAAGCAACCCATTAACTTTTGATCTAATTTCTTTAGGATCAACCACATCACCAGCCATAAGTTTTTTTAGCAAACCTCCAATTTTATTCATGTCACCTTTAATTTTTATCATCTCATAAAGAGCCATATTATCTACTAAAGATTTTGGCTTATAACCAAGACATAGATCTCTTGCATACTGAGAAGTAGACATTTTTGCGGCAGCTGCATTTTCTTCAATTTTCCTTTTTTCATCTTCCGTCAAAATAACCTTTATATATTTCTGCCTAATTCTTTTCTGAGATTTAGGTTTTTTTTCATCTAAAATTTTCAAATTTAAAACCCTTTTTAATTTGGAGTTACGCCAAAAAAGAAAAAATTGGCTGTGCCAAATACTCCGTAGGACAAGATGACACGTTGAGCTGAAAGCGAATAAGGGGAGTAATGGTGGGCCGATCATGCTTGCATGTTGGTCAACATTACACATCTTGCCTTCATTACCATTATCTACTTTCTTAAATATTCTCACAAATTCCTAAATTTTTGGATAGATAATTGTAAAAATCGCTTTTTTTGGCTGTTTTTGGTACTATTCTTAAATATTCCTAGAAATTCCTAAATATTCCTAAATATTCCTAGAAATTACTAAATATTCCTAGAATTGATGGATTTCATTAATGTAGAGGTGAATCATGGGTCGAAAATATCAGGCCGCAAAAATTGTCTATGATGTCAAAGATCAAATAATAGAATTACATAATAAACGTCTAACTCTATTAGAAATTCATGAAACTATCCCGAACTTGAAAGAGCAAGTTTCATATTCATCACTAGCAAGAATTTGTGCAGATTTGCGGCTTATCGACAAAAAAAAGAAAAACGAAAAAATTGAAAACCCAAATAGTACGACAAAAGAAAATTTCGTTAACGAAAAAAATTCTGAGGAAAATAATGCTAGAATCAAGTCAAATGCAGATATACACCGTGAAAAGTTAAACCATAGACCTGAAAAATTTAAATTTGATCACGGCACAAAAGATGATGAATTAATCTAACACTGAGGATTTATAATGACTAATCGCACAATTAATATCATTGCTCAAGGCAAAGGTGGTGTAGGTAAAACTTTTGTTTCTACTCAAATTGCACAATTTTATTCAGATAGTGAAAGAGAAAGTCTAAACATTGATACCGATCCTGTTAACTCTACTTTTTCTTCATTTAGTAAATTAAATGTAAAGCATGTTGATTTATTAAAAGATAACAACATTAATCCACGAAAATTTGATGAAATGATGGAGCTGATTTTTTCTGCTGAAAATGATGTAGTGATAGACAATGGAGCATCTTCTTTTATTCCTCTTCTCGCATATTTTGTAGAAAATAATGTTTTTGAAATCTTTAAAGATATGGGAGCTGACATAAATTTCCATACAATTATTATGGGCGGCCAATCTCTTTCTTACACTGTAAATGCCTTAGATCAAATTGCCAGTGAACTTCCTGAATATGTAAATTTAATAGTTTGGTTGAATGAATATAATGGAGCAATTGAGCTTGATGGAAAAAGTTTTACTGATTTTAAAGTTTATAAAAAACTTGAAAATCGTATTCAACAACTAATTGTGATTCATGAAAGAACTCGTCAAACTTTCGGTGAAGATATTAAAAAAATGCTAGAAGCAAAACAGACTTACAGTGAAGCACTCGCCAGTGAAGATTTTGGAATTATGCAACGCCAAAGAATTAAAACTGTACAAAAATCTATTTATGATCAACTTAGACAATTCATCTAAAGGTGAAATATGATAGTAACTGGACAACCTAAAAGTGAAGATCTGATAGAGTTGCAAAACTATGTCGTTTCAACTTTAGCAAAAGATTATAATATTCTTGTTTCAAAAGATGATCCAATTCTAGTTGCAGTAATCATTAATAAACTATGTTTAGATTATGCTTCAAAGAATGCTGTTAATGCTTTTAATGAAAGTGTAGGGCAAATTGAACAAGTACACGTACAATCTATTAATGCTGCTAAAAAGATCTCTGAAGAGCTTATAACTCATGCTGGTAGATACATTGAATCTGAAGTAAAAGAAATCTTCCAGGCTCAGACTGAGAAACTCCAAAAAGAAGTAGCAGCTTTAGATCTTCAAGTTAAAAACTCAATATCCCCAATTTTGCAAAATGGAAAAATTAGTCATGAAAAGCAAGTTACATACTTAACTTATGTTTGTATTTTCTTAGCTTGTTTAACTGTTATGAATATTGGAATATTTCTACTTAAATGAAAAAAAGGGATCAATTTTGATCCCTTTTTTTTATATTCTGTTTTTTAATTCACATATATTTATTAGTTTTTTTATGAATTTTTGCTAACTTATTCCAATCTTCTTTAGTGAAAGAATTAGAATATATATCAGTTCCAATATAGCTTAGTTCTGCTGGCACTATGATACCTTTATCATCTAACAAATTACTTAGAGCATCTCTAAAGTCATAACCAGCTGGTGATAATAAGCTCTCCTGGTATGCTACCTGGATCTTCTTAGCATCACTTTTTGAGATATTTCGGCCTAGATCGTAAAAAGCATATTGGCTATACATTGCACCTAGAAAAATAGCTACTGATACCAATAGCCAGCCTTGAGGATTAACCTTGTTGTTCATAACTTTTTTCAAAACAAGGTAAACTGAAATAGCAAACAAAATACATGCTATTAAAAGCCATAAATATGGATTAACGCCAAAATAAAAGTGATTCATTTTCACTCCTTAACAATCATGGATTAGATTTCTAAAGCAGCTAATATTCTTTATATATGTCATTACTTATATCAAAGAACTTCTTGAAAATATTTAGCTGAATATAACTTTTTTATGAAGTTCTAGCTTTACCAGGCTTTGACTTAGTTAAAGTATTTTCCGAATTAGCTTTATCATTCTCTCTTTCTTTGGCAATTGCTTTTTTATCCTGGATGGAAGCAATAATAATAATCGGGAGTAAAACTGGAAATGCAAAAATTCCAATAATTAAATCTTTAATTTTCATATCAATTCTCCTATAGCTCTCGCTATCTTCAGGGGGTGAAATTAGTATATTATTAATAATAAAAGGATACAATAAAAGGTTACAATACAACACAAAAAAAAGGACTGTATTTTTTAACAGTCCTTTTCGTTAACGAAAGTTAGAAGCTAATATCTAAATCAAGGGTAGGAAACTCTTTGCGAAGCTCTCCTAGATGCCCTAAGAGCTTGCTCACGGCCTTAGACTGTAGTTTCTTACTCTCTTCATCAGTACCCTTCAATAAAGAGATTTTAAGCGCAATATACTGATCATCATCTTTTAATATTGGCTGAAGTTCATCAACATTTTTTAAGATAGATAAAACTTTTTCAGCTTTAGCTATGGTTGAGTCCTCTTGAGAAAAATCTACTTCAACTTCTGAAACATTAACATTTTCATTTGCTGTAGGTTTTGGAACACTGAGATCCTCATTAAAGCACTGTGGGCTAACCGATGCTTGTTCATTGGTAGAAATTGCTTCAGCTTCTTCAACTTCTCCAACCTGGCTCAATGGAGTTAAAACAGGTTTATTATAAACTTGGTTGATAAGCTCTTCATCAACAGGGCCGCCAGCTTGGATCTGTGCCTGGATCTGTTCCTCAATATCAATTTGTTTTGAGTTTTTTTCCTTTTCCTCTTTTTCTTTTTCTAGTTTTTCATCTAAGGATTTAAAGAACTTTCTCACTCCTGCCTGTGTAATTAATTTGCTCGATTCTTCAAAAGTTTCTAACCATTTTTGAATTTCAGCACTATGATCTTCCCACCGATTCACCAGGGTATTAATGGCTTCCAAATCATTGCACCGACCTAAATCGTATAAAAGTCTTAAACGAGGTGGCATTTGTAAAGCATTTAAATGTTTTGATACCCAAGCTGGCGGTTTTCCAGCACGTTTAGCTAAAGCTGACTTTGTTAAATTACCAGGTGCTAATAGTTTTCTTATTTTTTCTGCAATTTCAATAATTGATAAATCTTCACGCTGAATATTATCAATCATTTGATTCAATTCATCATGTTCATTATCAATGAACGCTGGAATCGTTTCTTGTTTGGCTATTTGTGAAGCTCTAAACCGTCTTGCACCATTATTTATAATGAAGTGACCAGGCTTATCAGGGTTTTCACGTACTGAAATTGGAGTTAAAACACCATTTTCTTTTATAGATTCGGCTAGTTGTTCAAGCTGCAATTCATTAAAAATGGTACGCACGTTTAATGGATCTTCTTCAATCAAATCTAGTTTAATTAAAAGATTTTCTTTTTTGGCGTTTGATGAAGCCTTTTTCCCAACTAAATTGCCGAAGTTAGCACCACTAATACCACCAAGGCTTGCGATAGCTGTACTTGATTTACCTAGCTGTGACTTATTTTCTTTAGACATATCTCTCACTCCAAAAATTACTGCATTTTCTCAATTTTCTCGAAAACCTCACTTAGCAACTGCTTCATTAGCTTTCCTGTTTCTTTTGACTTAGACAGCTCCCAAACTGCCTTGCCATCTGTTACTGCTTCGTCAATTACTTGTCTTTCATAGATTTCCGACTTGAAAAGCATATTTCCATAGTTTTCTTTTAATGAGCTTAAAATTTCTACTTGCAATGGACTACCACGCTTAACACGACTTGCAACCATACCTAAAAACTCTAGTCCTGGGTTATGCTGCTCTTTAACATTCTGAAAAGTATTAATGATTTGGGAAACACCATCAATTGAAAACTCTTTCATTTCAATAGGTGAAATTAGATAATCACCACAGACTAAAGAGATAATTTGAAGCGCGCCAGCAACAGGGGGTGTATCAAATACTATAAATAAATTTTCATGATGTTGTTTCAAGTTTTGAATGTTTTTTGCAAACAAGTCTAGATCTAAATCTTGCAAATTTAAAAGCTCAGGTGAAGCCTTAAAAATAGCATTGTTATCATTAAGCCCGATTTCTGAAAAATCTAATTCTTTTTGAAAAAGATCAAAAGTATAATTTTCTTTATACCCTCTTCGTGCAAAAACTTTTGATGCGTTCATTTGCGGATCTAAGTCAATAACCACGACACGATATGCTTTTTCAGCATATATAGCTGCATTACTTGCTAAAACCGTTTTACCTACACCACCCTTTTGGTTTGCAACTGTTAGGGCCACTGTCGGATTTTTAGAATTTTTAATATCCATAAATTTCTCTCAATTATAGCTCTCGCTACCTTAATTTGATTTTAAGTTAATTTAAAATGATTGCAATAGAGTATTACATACTTTTATTCAATCCTATTGATTGATGTTCCCGTTTCTCTATTTCAAGTATCTCTTGAGCGACATTTTTAGGAACAAAAATAGTAAGCTTTACCCAATCCTTTTTACCAGCATTTTTCTTAGAAAAAATAGCGTAAACTTTTGAAACTGATTTATTTACTACTTGTCTTTGTAGATCATATTTCTTAGCAACTTCTGCAACAGACTTTCCATTGACTAACACCTCTTTACAGTAGGTTTTAGTACGGTCAAGCATAGAATCCAAGCAGGGCAGTAGATCATCCCACTGCTCACTTGTAATAGCGTTCGGGTAAATTGATTTGCCAGCCATATTTGCTCCTAAAAATTATTGCTGGGCCAGCTTAACTGGCCCAACTTAAAATTAGTCTAATAGAGATCTAATTACTTCAACCTTAACATCATTCTCAAACTCTAATTGAGTACAAGCCCTGTGATAGCCATAAATAGCTAAGTTAGCTAAATTTGAAAAGCCCTTATTATGGTAATGCCAGGCTAAGATATTTAATGCACTTATTGAGCAAAACATACTGAAAGATTTAGCATCTAAACTTTCATTACGCATTGCATTTGGATTACCCACAATGAAGCATTGGTCACTATCTAACAACCAAAAACCTTGATCAAGCTTCCACTGGCCGCCAGTATAATCATCAGAAATCTTTGCAACATTAAACACATTTTGCTCATAAAAGAGCTTAAAAATTCCCGTGATAGGACAATCATCAGTGTTTAAAGTTTGAATCTTAGACTCGAACTGAACGCTATAACCTTTAAGCTCTGCTAACTCTTCAGGTGATCTTGTTGCTAAAGTTATCATATTTGCTCCTGTAGCTTTCGCTACCTTTTTTTGATTTAAATCATTAGATTAATTGATTAGTAAGACAAATGTTTTTACTACTTGTTAAAAAAAACTAATATTTGCCTTGATAGATTTATTATATATAAGATTCCAAAAGATTACAATAAAGTATTACATTGTAGTTTTGTAAACTTATGTAGGCTATTTTTCATAGCCTACTTTTAAACCCTATATTTTCGTTAACGAAAATTTTTAAAAAGTCTTTTTGCATCATTATAAGCCTGTTTTGGCATATTTCTTTTATGACCAACCCACGATAGAACACTGTTTTTATTAATATTCATGACTTCAGAAATCTCTTGTGCTGACAAATTTGATAAAGTTTTAAAGCGGTTAAAATCGTTTGCCATAAAAATATTTTCCGCTTCTTCATTGTACCCATCCATTAACAACTGAAGATCCTCGACAGATAATTGATTTTCTTTATAAAGAGATTTTAAACCTTCAAGACCTGAAGACCAAAACTTATTTTTGGTCAGTACAGACTTAACTCTGCGTGATTTATGTTCATCAGCTGGAATAGACATATTGTTATTCAGAATGGCTTGAAAAGCATATTGGTAATTACTCCAAAAAGAAGCAATATCATTTACTTCCCTTTTGGCGTTTTCCATCCATACCGACTCATCTAGTACAGCTAATAGCTTTCCAATTTCTCTTAACAATACCGCCATTTCTCTTAATCCAAATTAATTTTAGACAGCATATCATCAGAAAAATAATTATGAAAAAAAGACCACTTAGGCCGTATAAACACTAACTATTAGATCACTATATCTCGCCAATCTGTAATTAAATGCAAGTTAAGTTATCTTTTGTAAATAGAGCTTTTCATCAATCAATTTAATGTTTATATTTCGACCTATCAAAATATACATTTTGTTCAGTCATATTTAATGAAACCAATCGTTAATAATTAAATTTCATCATGAGATTTTTTAAATTACGTACAAAGGAAATGATACTTCTAATTTTGATTAGAAAAGTCTAATAAACATTAAGGGTTTGGTGAATGCCGTTACTAACTGATACTACTATAAGTGAGTCTATGCTTGTCGAAAGCCTGGAAAATGATGCAATTACTCACATTAGGATCATACCGATTGAAGGAAAGTTTTCTGTTTATGTTTCATTGAATTGGAAAGATGGAGAATCTCTGTTAGTAACTTCGAAAAAGCAACCTCGTTTTTGGAGCAGCTTAGATCGACTTTTTAGATTTATAACTGACAAGTCTACTAACTCCCACAAACTTCAAATAAGCATTACTGCAAAAGGGTAAAAATGACTATAGCCGATGCTAATACTTTACGAGTGTTAGATAAACTGAAGCGAGAAATGGGAACAAGCATTTTAAATCTACTGGAACAAGACGATGTTGTAGAAATAATGCTTAATCCCGATGGTCGCTTATGGTGTGAAAGAATTGGTAAAGAAATGGAAGTTTTCGGGGAAATGTCACCCTCTAACGCCATTTCAATGATGAATACAATTGCCAAACTTTTAGATACAACAATCACCAGTGAAAATCCTATTTTAGAATGTGAATTGCCGATTGATGGAAGTCGTTTTGAAGGGGTTATCCCTCCAATTGTTGCAAAACCTACTTTCTCACTCCGTAAAAAAGCAAAAAAGATTTTCACTTTAGATGATTATGTTCGTGATGGAATCATGGATGAATCTCAGAAACAACTAATTATTGACTGTGTAGATTCACGTAAAAACATATTGGTTGTAGGCGGTACTGGAACAGGTAAAACCACGTTAACTAATGCAATTATTGATTCAGTAGCTACTCGGCATCCTGATCACCGATTGATTATTATTGAGGATACTAACGAAATTCAATGTAAGAGTGAAAATGCAGTTGTCATGCGCTCAAACATTAATGTAAGTATGCTTGCCTTATTAAAAGTAACTATGCGAATGCGCCCTGATCGCATCCTAGTTGGTGAAGTACGGGGAGGGGGGGAAACACTAGCATTACTCAAGGCTTGGAATACGGGCCACCCTGGAGGGATCGCAACGGTACATGCGAATGATTCAAGAGCTGGATTAATTCGAATGGAACAGTTAATCAATGAAGTGTCAGCAAATCCAATGCAACAACTCATTGCTGAAGCCGTTAACGTAGTGGTCTGTATTGTAAAAACGCCCACAGGGCGAAAAATCAAAGAAATTATCACTGTAGATGGTTTTAAGAACGGTGATTATAAATTTTCATCATATAACTGAGAGATAAAAAATGATCGCAAATCCACAAATGGCATTTTTCCAAACACAAAAAAATGTCAAAAAAATTCTTGGTGTAGCTCTTATGCTTTTTGTTGTAGCTGCGCTTCTTCTTGTTCCTGACTTCGCTCATGCAGCTGGTGCTGGTGGTAGTGGTATGCCGTGGGAGTCACCGCTTCAGAAGTTAGTTGACTCGCTAACAGGGCCAGTAGCAATCGGTATTTCTATTCTATGTATTTTGGGTGCTGGTTTAGCTTTGGCGTTTGGTGGTGAAATCACTGGCTTTGTGCGTACCATGATTGTGATTGTATTAGTTGTAGCTGTAATTGTATTTGCGGCTGGTTTCTTAACACAATTAACAGGCAAATCAGCTCTATTACCTGGTCTTTAATAATGTATTGCTAGTTGAGCATTGCTCAACTAGCGAAATTAAGGGTAGAAAATATGAGTGAGCTAAGACATACAGGAATCAATCGAAGTTTACACCGACCAAACTTAATGGCTGGTGGTGAACGTATTCCCGTTCTACTTGTAGGACTAATTACATTTGCATTGATTGCGGCTATCAAAACTCTACCAAGCATAGTAATTGGTATCATTTTATGGTTCGTTTCCATGTATTTTTTAAGACGTATGGCTAAATTTGATCCGTATGCTTCAGAAATATATAGGCGACAACTTAAACAACAAAAAATTTATCAACCTAAATCACGCCCGTTCCGTACCGAATAATAGGATTGAGTTATGTTTAAACTAAGTACATATCGTGATAAAGCAAAGGGTTTACCTGATTTACTAAATTTTGCTTCAGTTATAAATCCAGGGGTGGTTATCGGTAAAGATGGCTCTTTAATGGCAGGTTACTACTATCGAGCTGATGATATTTCCTCAGCTTCCTTTGAAGAGCGCAACTACATTACAGCCCGTGTGAATGCAGCATTATCACGTTTTGGGGATGGGTGGGTTACATGGCATGATGCTGCTCGGATAACTGATAACTACTATCCTAATAATGAAGATAATTTTTTCCCTGATCCTATAAGTAGACTTATTGATCAACAAAGACGCTTAAAGTTTCAAAAAGAAGGTAATCACTTTGTCACTGAATATGTTTTAGTGATTTCCTATCTACCGCCTAACAAAACTTCAAGCAAATTATCTAGTATGGTTTGGGAGGATAGCCAAGAGTCAGAAAAGAAAAATAGTGAAGAAATCATCCTCGATTACTTTGAAAAACAACTGTCAATCTTTGAAGATTTGATAGCTAACGCGGTTCAGCTCCAACGCATGAACTCATATACATATACTGACGATTTCGGGAAAACACATACACGAGATCAATTAGTTAATTATTTGGAGTTTTGCGTAACTGGTAATTTCTTAGAAAAAAATATTCCTCCACATGGGGCATATTTAGATACTTTTGTTGGCAATCACTTATTAGTAACAGGGGATACGCCAAAAATAGATGATAACTTCATGTGCCTGGTAACAATCGAAGGTTATCCACCTGAATCTTATCCAAATATTTTAGCCGTACTTGAAACACTACCGCTTGTTTATCGCTGGTCAAATCGCATGATCTACCTAGATCATCAAACAGCAATTAAAGAGCTGCGTAGTGTGGAAAAAAAGTGGCGACAAAAAGTGCGCGGTTTTATTTCTCAAACATTAAAAATGGAAGGGAAAATTAACCATGATGCTTTAGATATGGCAGAACATGCCAGTGCTGCGGTTCGTGATGCAGAAAGCGGCTTAGTTTCTTATGGTTACTTTACAAGCACAGTAGTAATTTTTGGAAAAAATCTAAAAAACTTACATGAAGATGCTCGTGCGGTTGTTCGTGAAATACAACGCCTGGGCTTTACTTGCCGTATTGAAAATATCAATTCATTAGAAAGCTGGATCGGCACTATTCCAGGTCATGCAGATGCAAATATTAGACGGCCCTTAATTCACACACTAAATCAAGCTGATCTTATTCCATTAAGTTCTGTATGGGCTGGTCGTCCAGAAAATCCATGTCCTTATTTCCCACCTAATTCACCCCCTTTATTATATGGGGCAACAAGTGGGGCAACGCCATTCCGATTAAATCTACATATTGACGATGTAGGTCATACTTTAATTATTGGCCCAACTGGTTCAGGTAAATCAGTTTTACTTAATACTCTTGCAGTTCAGTTTTTAAGATACCCCAATGCTCGTGTTTTTGCTTTTGATAAAGGTAACTCTATGTGGGCTACATCTTTAGCATGTGGCGGCATTCATTATGACATTGGCGGTGATTTAGGTGATGCAAAAGATCTCCGTTTTGCACCATTACAATACATTGATTCTGACTCAGATTTTGCCTGGGCTTTAGATTGGCTTTCTACATGCTATGAACTGCAAGCAAAGAAACCACTAACACCAGCTCAAAGACAAATGCTCACCAAAGCTCTAGCTTCTTTCCGCGATTCAACTGTTGTTGGTCAACGTGGTCTAGTTGAGTTTATTTCTGAAATCCAAGAAGTCGATATTCGTAGTGCGTTAGATCCTTATGCTTCTACTGCTGCTGGCGGCATTCTTTCAGGTATCGAAGATAACCTAAATGTAAATGCTGGCTGGTGGACAGTTTTTGAAATCGAGAACCTCATGGAAATGGGGGAAGTGAACTTACTTCCCGTTCTCCTTTACTTATTTAGACGTATCGAAAAATCTTTAGATGGTCGTCCTACAATTTTGTCACTCGATGAAGCTTGGTTGATGTTAGGCCACCCAACATTTCGTGATAAAATTCGTGAATGGTTGAAAGTCTTGCGTAAAGCCAACTGTTCTGTCGTAATGGCTACTCAATCATTAACCGATGCTTTAAATTCAGGAATTTTTGATGTTTTAGTTGAAAACTGTTTAACTAAAATTCTTCTTCCTAATGCTGAAGCGGATAAAGAGGGTACTGATAAAGTGCCTGGCCCTTTGGATCTTTATAAAGCTATTGGCTTAAATGATGTTGAAATCAACATTATTAAAAACTCAACTCGTAAGCGTGATTATTACTATTTAAGTTCTGAAGGTAAACGACTGTTTACTTTAAGTTTAGATGATATTGCTCTTGCTTTTGTTGCTGCCAATTACAAAGACAACAATAAAGAAATGAGAGAGCTAATGGCAATTTACGGTAAAAATTGGCCTTTTGAATGGCTAAAACAAAAAGGAATAGATCATGACTTTATTAAAGAAGCTGTTGCTTAGTTCTATTGTGATAGGTGGAACTACTGTTTCATCTATGGCAATGGCTGACGATTTTGGTTGTAAAGCGGTTTTGTGTTTCGCTGGTGGTAAAGGCTTGGCTGAATGTGCTTCAACAATTATAGAAGTAAAAAAACGCCTAGCTAAAGGTAAAGGCTTTCCACACTGTTCTTTTGTGGGGCCAAGTGGAGAACAAAACCAAATTACTCAGCAATCCAATCCATTTACAAGACGCGTTTCTAGTTCACTTTGCCCCGATGGTGAAACACGGCCAAAAGTTATCTTTAATGGTCGTTACTGCAATGCAATCACTGTAACTTTTAAAGGTGCTAATCCAAACGGTGGCGATTTAACTCAAGAAATTAACTGGTAATTTATATCAATAATTTTCGTTAACGAAAAGGGTAAAGAAGATGAAACCTAAGTTTAAAAAGAAAGTCATAGCTGCGGTTGTAAGCGTAATAACTTCTTTCGGTGTTATTGCTCCAACTTTAACTATTTCAACAACTGCAAGTGCAACGGGTATCCCTGTTTTTGATGGGGGAAATTTTGCGAATATGCTAATTAATGCTACTAACCAAGCAACTCAAATTAGCCAACAAGTTAATCAAATTAACCAGGCAATACGTGGTAATGGTCTATCTGAGCAAATGTTGCGCCAATTAGGTATCAGCAACTATTCAGGCATTATTTCTCAAATGAGCAAACAAACATCGGATCTAAATAAGGTAATCCAGGCTTCAAATTCTTTGAAACAATCTGTAGGCCAGGTGCAAGCAGAATTTAAAGCTTTATATCCGAATGCACAAAGCTATAAAAATAAAACTCCTGATCAAATGCTAAGTGATTTTGGCAAATGGTCTAATCAGCTTCAGAATGCGAATGCTACGGCAATGCAAGCCCAAGCTAGTGTTAGTGCTATTGCGGATCGTAATGTAAAAATTGGGAATCTCTTAAGTGAATCTGCGGGGGCCGCTGGTGCTTCAACTGTTTCTCAAATCCAGGGTACTAATCAATTACTTGGGGTCTTAGGTCAACAAATGAATGATCTTCATTCTGTTTTGGCGACAGGACAACGAGCAACAATGGAAGCTCAAGCTCAAGCTCAGGCTGAAAAAGATGCTATGCGTTCCGACTGGAAAAACCGTAATACAAGTAATCTCGGTTCTTACTCAAGTAAAGGCTACTAAACATGAAGATGAAAATTTTAATCTTATGTTTTATTTCAGCTTTCATTGCTGCTTGCAGCAATGAAGCTGAACATAGCAATACAGATGAAAAAACTCAAAAAGATTGGGCTGATCGAAACAAGTCTAATATTGATTTTGAGAAGCATGAATCAAAGGGGTTCTAATATGATTTTGCCAGTAGTCAATAAATCATTAAAAAAGAAGCTTTATTTACTTTTAGCTATAGTTTCTATTTTGGCGTTTACCTCACCAGCCCATGCGGTTGATGTGAATACTGTCAATTCTATGGTTGACCAGTTCAAGAATGCGGCTACTTCTTGGGAAGGCCCTCTATTAACGATTGCTACTGATCTATTTTGGCTCCTGGCAACTATTCAATTTACCTGGGCAATGATTGGTCTTGCTTTCCGAACTAATGATTTCGGGACATGGCTATCAACAATTTTTAACCAAATTATTTTTATTTGTTTCTTCTATTGGCTTTTAATAAATTCATCAAGTTTTGCTAAAGCGATTGTAGACAGTTTCCGAAATGCAGCTTCATCAGCTTCAGGCACAAGCCTACTAAAACCATCTGACTTTTTTGTAGAAGGCTTAAAAATCGTTGAAAAAATATTTAACTCAATTAGCGCATGGTCGCCAATGGATTCATTAGGAATGCTTATTGCGGCAATTATTATTATGATTTGCTTCGCTTTAATCTGTGCTTTCCTTGTATTAGCGTTAGTTGAAATGTATATTGTTGTTTCTGCCAGCGTCTTACTTATGGGCTTTGGTGGTTCACAATGGACTAAAGATTATGCAATCCGCACATTACAATATGCGGTTTCAGTAGGCGCAAAAATTTTCGTATTACAGTTAATTGCTGGTATCGGTTTAGTTTTAATTAATGACTGGACAGCATCATTAGATGTAAACAAAAATATTGACCTTGTAGGAATTATCGGCTGTTCTGTTATCTTACTTGCGTTAACGAAAATTATTCCCGAAATGGTTCAAGGCATTATCAATGGTACGTCTATTGGAAGTGGTGGAGCTTTAACAAGTTCTTTAGCAACAGTAACAGGTGCGGCAGCTGGTGCAGCTATAGCAACTGCTGGTCAAAGTGCAGCTGTTTCTTCATCTTTTAAATTGGCAAGTGAACAACTTAAATCATCAGGTGCAAATGGCGGTGCAAATGGATCTACTCCTGGCGGTAAAAGTGGATCTGTACTTGGTTTGATTGGTCAAGCTGGCAAAAACTATGCTGGAGGGTTAGCTGGTGATCTTGGAGGGCGATTAACAGGAAAAACATCTAGTCATTCTACAGCTGGAACGTCTATCGGGGGTCGAATGGCTTCTTCTATGAACGCTCAAAAGGATTCATTAAAGAGCAAAAGAGAAGCTTCAGACAGCGGTGATAACAAACAGCCGCAAAGTGACAAAGACAATACTATTTCTTAATTATTCCTGATTCGATGGCTAGTTATTTTCTAGCCATCACTTAATTATCAAACATTAGGTAAAGCTATGTTTCTAAAATCTAAAAAAGGCACTGAAGAGCCTAAAAATACTTCAAACTCTTCAACTAATAGTAATCCGTATGTGAACGGCAGAAGAGAATGGATGGAACGCTACGGGTCTTATATTAAAGAGCGTAACCGCTGGCGTTTAATTTCACTTATCACTAGCTGTATTGCTTTAGTTGCTGTTCTTGGCGTTATTTATATCGGATCTCAAAGCAAATATGTACCGTATGTTGTTCAAGTGGATCGCTTAGGTTCAACTGTCGGTACTCAACGTGCAGATATTGCTATGAAGCCTGATAGTCGTATTTAATGTGGTTCCGTTAATTAGACCACTCAATTCAGTTTTATAAGTGATAAATCCGCTCTAAATATTTAAATTATGCTGCCATTACTTTTAGTAAATGTTGATCATAAAATTCATCCGGTGTTGCCTTATTCAAACTTGAATG
>CABFOG010001358.1_pt1 | contig 31172 bp, 38 predicted proteins | sample 3522001 | NCBI WGS metagenome assembly CABFOG01 (sample SAMEA5312485, study PRJEB27640) | indoor metagenome | biome: indoor environment; feature: controlled; material: polymer antistatic dissipative epoxy resin | place: Italy | collected 2014-05-27
AGCTAGGGCTTGGCAACCCGACCTTAAAGAGAATGAAAGCAAGTAAAGTTAACCGTGCATGTAAGGTTGATGTGATTGTGAGTAGCGGTAGATCAGTTGCCGAGCTGATTAATATCGAACTATAGGCAGGGGTGTGGCAGATCACCACATCCTTTTTTTATTGCCCTGAGAAATATTAGTGTAATCACACCAAGTTAAAATGCTTGATTAGCCAGGAGTAAAATCATGCTTAGATTACTGATGTGCTTATTCGGCCTTCATGGTGCGACTGAGATCGACTACACGGTTGATGATGAAGAAATCAAAGTGTGTCGGGATTGTTTGAAAGAAGTTTAAGACCCTTGCCACTTCGGTGGCATTTTGCCGAACGTATTACGGCACATAGAACCCCGATCAATATGCATTATTGGCGGGGTTTTTCTTTTCTTATTTGAACTATCCGGAAATACCGGAGGGTTGGGATTTATGACAGATCGTGTACAAGCGAAACAAGAATTAGAATTTTGCATTGCTGAGCTGTCTAAGTATCAGAATCTCAGTAGATCAGGATTAACACTGAATGAGATGCTGGCGATAGATGGCATCATGATTAAGTTGAAACAGCGGGTTAAGAATCTAAGAACAAGCCTGTACGATTAATTAACAAATAAACCACTATTGTATAATTTCTTACATATCTATCCCTATAAATTGTGAGAAATGTATTCTTTTAGTGTTGATAATTTTTTTAATTGTGAGAGTATAAAAAAAGAACAATAAAGGGAGAAAAGTATGGCTTCACAAGATGTGCTTATAATCTCGGTTTCGGCCTTTGTCCTTGCATTAACGATTTATGAGTTTGGGCAGATGTCGATGTTGTTTTAAACTAAACCACCTTCGGGTGGTTTTTTAATGGGCGCAATATATGAATGCAAACGACTACTTCCAGAAAACCAAAAAGCGCCCAACTAAAACCAAACCACGCTCTAAACCTTTACCAAAGGCAAAAGAAAAATACCTAGAAGCTGAAGAAGCCCTATTCCAAGAATTAGAAGAACATTTAATTGGCTATGAGCGTAGATTTCAATTTGAATCCACTAAAAACTGGCGATTTGATTTTTATATTGTGAAGTTGCGTCTTCTCATTGAAATAGCGGGAAGTCCTTGGGCTGTCGGGCGTGGTGGAAGAAAGATAGCAAACGCATTTAATAAGTATGATCTGGCTGAAGATATGGGTTACAGGATTCAGCGTTTTGAGCCACATGCAATTGAATCGGGTGGTGTGATTCGGTGGATCAAGTCGCAGTTAGAGAGATTAGAAGATGGAACAGATCAGACCATTCCCACCGACGGATCTCATTGATCAGGCTGAGGAAGAAGAAGCTATTCGCCTTGCGCCCGCCGTGGAATTAAAAGAATGGGTGATTAAAAACTATCTAACCATTGGTGGTCAGCTCCACAATCCAGATCATGACCATATCTCAGAGCTACTGCACGATGATGAAACCTTTTTAGCCTTTGCTTGGGCATCATCTGCATGCCAGTCAAAAAAGCGCATGGTACTGGGTCAATGTGAAAAAGTGATGTTTAACCAAGGTGGTTGGAAGAAAGCCCGGCAAGAACAGCAGATGCGGGACTGGTTTGGTTGTGTACCTGTTTATCTCATCACTATAGATGCATCATTCTGTGAGCAAGCTTCAGATCATGATTTTTGTGCACTGATAGAACATGAGCTTTATCACATTGGCGTAGAGCGTGATCAAGATGATGAAATCATGTACAGCGACAATACAGGCTTACCAAAGCATTACTTAGCGGGTCATGACGTTGAAGAGTTCTACGGTGTGGTCAAACGCTGGGGTGCAAGCGACAGTGTTAAACGCTTAGTCGAAATCACAAAGAATGCGCCGTTTGTATCTGATTTTAATGTGTCTGCGTGTTGTGGGAACTGTGTAATAGGTTAGTTTCAAATTTTTTTGCCCACTTACCTTGATGTACCTTGATGGATGGTGAGTTATGGCAAGGCTTAAAAAAGCAGAAAAAATCTTTATTGTTCGGTCACTTGCGCAGTTTATGACACCTACTGAGGTGGTAGTGGCCATCAAGGAAAACTTTAAGATAGATGTTTCCCCGCAACAGGTGGAATCATATGACCCAACAAAGACTGCAGGTGCGGATCTATCGCAAGAGTTAGTGGATTTATTCCATGAAGCACGGAAGAAATATATTGATCAGCCGATCTACAACATCATCGGTGCAAACGACATTATTCAATTGCAAATCTTGAGTGACCTTTTGGTTTCCAAGAAAGGCAATGTGGTGATGTCGATTAAGCTGATTGATCAAATTCAGAAGATCGTGAAAGGCCACTACGAGCGCAAGTTGGAAATTACGGGCAAAGATGGTGGAGCGATTAAAACTGAAACAGAGCACAGCCAGCGCCCCGCTATGTATACCCCTGAGCAGCTTGCTGGGATGTCCGCACAAGAGCTATCTCGCTTAGCAATTAATGGCAAATTATGAGTTACGCAATTGAAGAAATAGCGCCCCTCATCAAAGAGTGGACGATTAACACACGTTTGCCTGAAGTCATTGCTGAGATGACCAGACGCTACTATTACCGAACTGTAATAGAGCAAAGCGAACTCAGTATTCAGGCTGAGATATACAAGTGCAAGAATGATCCAGCACATTGGTTTAATCATTGGGTGTGGACCTACGATCCAAGGGGGATGCCTTTTGGATTGCCGGCAAATATTCCGTTTGTACTTCGCCCTGGTCAAGTTGAATTGGTCGACTGGTTACTTGAGCGGGAAAGCACTCAAACCCATGGCTTAATTGAGAAGAGTCGTGATGAAGGTATGAGCTATGTTGTGCTGGGGTTTTATCTGCATCGATGGTTATTTGTAGAGGGCTTTGCTGGTGGTGTGGGTAGTCGTAAAGAGGATCTGGTTGATAAGAAGGGCGATCCTAAAACCCTGCTGCATAAGTTCCGAGATATGTTCTCAAAACTTCCTGATTGGATGCAGCCGAAAGGATTTGTCGAAAAGGTCCACGACAACTACATGCGTATTATTAATCCTGATAATGGTGCGACCGTTACGGGCGAGGCTGGAGATAACATTGGCCGTGGTGGACGTACAACAATGTACTTTCTTGATGAATGGGCATTCGTAGAGCGTCAAGAAGCTGTAGATGCAGCTATATCGCAGAACACCAACGTTCATATCAAGGGATCAACGCCAAACGGTATCGGGGACAAGTTTCATCAAGATCGATTCAGCGGTCGTTACGCCGTGTTTACGATGGCGTGGCGGGACAACCCAGATAAAAACTGGACTGTCTCACTCCATGGGAAGCAGATTCATCCGTGGTATGAAAAACAAATTGCGACGCTTGACGACATTGTATTAGCCCAAGAGGTTGATATTGACTACGCCGCTTCAGTTGAGGGTGTATTGATTCCATCGGCATGGGTTGAAGCAGCTGTAGATTTACACCTAAAACTCGATATACAGCCATCGGGTGAGCGTAATGGTGCACTTGATGTGGCGGATGAGGGTAAGGATAAAAACTCCTTTGCCGCACGTCATGGCATTGTTCTGCAGTATTTGGATACTTGGTCAGGCATTGGCGATGACATCTTTGGAACAACCCAAAAGGCGATTGATATTTGCTTAGAGCAAAAACTAAATTTGTTCTTTTACGATGCTGATGGTTTGGGAGCTGGTGTTCGCGGTGATGCCCGAGTTATTAATGAGCAGAACAGTGCTAAAGGAATTGATGAGATTCAAGCAGATCCGTTCAGGGGCTCGGGTGCAGTACATAACCCAGAACTTGAGATGGTAGAGGCTCGGAAGAATATCGATTTCTTCGCAAACCTAAAAGCTCAAATGTGGTGGAGTTTGCGTATGCGCTTCCAGAACACTTACAGAGCATTACAAGGCATGCAATACGATCCTGACGCACTTATCTCACTATCGACTGAAGATTTAGATAAGCGCGAACTAGAGCAACTCAAGCGCGAGTTATCACAGCCGACCTACAGTAAAAACGGTGCTGGCAAAATCCTTGTAAATAAGCAACCCGATGGTGCCTTATCACCTAACCGGGCTGATAGCGTCATGATCTGTTTTAGTGATATCAAACCACCTGCACGATTAAGACCAGGAGGGGGAGGTTCACGAAGTTTCTAAAAGGTTTTTAAGATGGCAAAGAAGTCAGAAAGTAAGAAAACAAAGCCTAAATCAGCGGGCTTGATGACAGAGGTTGCTGTTGAGAACCTTGCATTCACTTTGGGTCGCAAAGCTGATATTGACGAAGTACTTCGTCAGGCTGGACTAACCCGGCAACGATTATCAGTCCTTATGGTAGATGATGAGATTGCGCAGGCCATGGAGACGCGTCTAGATGCAGTTCTCAATGCGCCGTGGCGATTTGTTGAAGATCACGGGGAGCAAACGGTTTTTTTAAAGGAGCTATTCACTCGCTGGCATGCTGAGATCGTCTCAGGTGCATGGGAAGCTTGCCCTTACGGTTATTCTGTTATGGAAGCTAACTATGCACTTACCAGTGATAATAAATTTACTCTAGGTGAGATTGTGGTTAAGCCTTTAGAGTGGTTTGAGCCAAAAAATAACGGTGAGCTCATATACCGTCAAGAACAGACTGAGATTGATGTAAATTCGAGATATCCGCTTAAGTTCTTTTTAACGCGACGAAAACCTACATTCAAACAACCTTATGGCGATCCATTGCTGTCAAAGCTTTATTGGTTATGGTTCTTCCGTACCAATACGACAAAGTTCTGGGTTAAGTTCTTAGAGCGCTTTGGATCTCCACTTTTAGTGGGTAAAGTGGGTACTTCAAATCGAAAGCAAGAAGATATTGATGCAATGACTTCCGCTTTGCTTAATGCACATGCGCAATCTGTCATTTCAATTAATAAAGAGGATGATGTAGCTACTGTTGGTACAAACTTCTCAGGTGCAGGTAGCTCAGCATTTGAGGCCTTTGACAATGTTTTAACTCGCCGTATTCAAAAGGTGGTCTTAGGTCAAACGCTCACCAGTGGTACGGATGGGGTTGGAAGTAGGGCTTTAGGTGAGGTGCATAATGATGTTCGCTTAGATAAGCGTAATTCTGATTTGCGTATGATCACACCTACAATTCAAGAACTCATAGATGCGCTCTGTCTCCTTAATAACTTTGAAAAGCACACAATTATCTTAGGTGGAGAGCAGGATCTTAAAGTCGCTGTTGTTGATCGTGATATTAAGCTTAAAACATTAGGTGTTGAGTTTAATGATCAATATGTGATTGAGACATACGGCATTAAAGCTGAGCATTTTAAGATGAATACTGGTGATGCAATCCCTAATACCAAATTCTCAGCACTACCTCATCAAGCATTCAGCTTTAAGGCATCAGTGCAAAAACAGTCACCTGAGCAGCAAGAGGTGGATAGCCTTGCAGTTCGACCAATGCAACTGCTCAGTGATGATCAGATAGTGCAGATCGCAGCAAGTAGCGAAAGTATTGAGGATATGCAGAACAAATTATTTTCATTATTTGCAAATGCTGAAAGTTCTCAATTTAACGAGGCTTTGGATCGTGCATTATTCACAGCTGATGTTATGGGGTTTGTGGATAGCAAAGAGGGTAAGTAATGGATGATATCTCTTTGCTTGAGGCTATCGAGTTTGCTAGGAGTCGAAAGGTTTTACTTCCTAGTGATTATTACAAACTTGATGTGGCCACACGACGTTATGCAGCAACTGTTAGTCAATTGGCTACGATTGATCAAATCCAAACTGTTCTTGATGCGGTCCATAAAACGTTAAAGGATGGTGGTACGTTTAACGATTTCCAAAAATTGGTTGAGGCTGGTGATATTAAGCTCTCTAAAAATCATTTGGATAATATCTTTAGGACTAATATCCAAAATGCTTATGCACATGGGCGTTGGCAACATCAGCAATCGAATAAGGAAAAGCGTCAGTATTTGATGTACTGGGCGATTGAGGATAGTCGCACGAGACCAGGGCATTTAAAATTGCATCGTATTATTCGTCATATTGATGACGCCTTTTGGATAACGTTTTACCCACCAAATGGATATCGCTGTCGTTGTGGTGTACGTGCAATTACTGAGAAGCAAGCATTGCGTTATGGCATTACGCCTGACGATCAATTGCCTGATGTATCAATAATTGATAAGGGTTGGAATTTTAACCCTGGTGAATATGATCGCCATGCGCTTAAGATTCTTGAAAGTCGCATGATTCGAGAAATAGGGAATCAACCTGTATATGACTTGCTGCAGGCACAGCAACTTGAATTACAGCTTGATATGCAGGCGGATGATGCAATTGTTAAAGCGATGCCCAATATTCAGCCCGATCTATTTGAGGATGTTGTGTCTAAAACGGTGAGTAAGGGAGTGGAAGTACGGCCAAGCGATTTAGTGATGACTATTGGTTTGTCTGATAGTGATAATTCACTAACTGATCTAGTTAAAACATCTGCTTTGCAGAAAGACCAAGACAGCAGTATCGGCAAGCGTATTTTAGATAAGATCCAGCGTGCTTTTAATCGGGTTTTTGCTATTGCTAAAAATACCAAGAGCAAACTTACAGGCAATTCGATCCATGGGCTTGATGGGTTGAATTTATCACCAGGCAACATCATTGGTGTTGTCACCCCAACTTTGTTTAAAACTGCCCAAAATGCAGGGAAAAACATCACTATTTTGGACGCCAAAGGTGTTGCAATCGATTTATCTAAAATTAGTGGGCTTGATGGTGCTTTACTTGCACCTGATCTTAATTTAGAGGTTGTTAGTATTGATGACAATGGCTTGGTGCTGAAGCGCACAAATGAGGATGCTACACGTTATTTTGTGGCGAATCAGACAGTGTTTAGTTTAGGGTGAATTAATGGCTGAAAAATGTGAATCGTGTCGACGTAGTTTGAATGGTCGAAATGGAAATGGTTATTCACCATGCGGTTGCGGAAAAACAGTTGTTGTGATTGGTAGCCCATCAAGAGTGAATAATCTAGTACGTGCCATGCGCTGCATTCTATCTCGACCACCTAAGAAACCATGATTAAAAATTAACTGAAGCCGCCTTAAGGGCGGTTTTTTTATGGAGCATGAAAAATGCCAGATGAACAAAAGCAGGATCATTATTGCTTTCGGCTTGGTGACCTAAGTGTAGATCCTGGTGAGGAAGGTAAAAAGAAACGCACCTTCTCAGGAGTGGCTTATAGCGGTGAGGTTATTACAGATCACTGGTATTGGACACGAGTGATTTTTGATTTGGATAGTATGCAGATTAAGGGTCGCATTCCAGCACTTTTAGAACACAGCTCACGCCAACGGGCAGGTGCAATCAATACTCATACGATTAGCCATCAAGAGGGTTTGGTTGTACATGGGGACTTGATGAGCAATGAGTTTGGTACACAGGTAGCACAAGACTCAGATGATGGATTTCCGTGGCAGATGTCTGTCCGTATTGAGCCTGCTAAGACTGAAGAAGTTGCAGCTGATCAAACAGTGATTGTTAACGGAAAGACGCTTCAAGGACCTATTACGATATTCCGCGGTGGTCGTATTCGTGAAGTTTCATTTTGTGCCTTGGGTGCAGATGAAAACACGATGGCAGTAGCCGCAAGCCATAACCCTAACCAACCCACAGAGGACACAGACGTGACCGAATTAGAAAAGGCGCAAGCCGCACAGAAACAAGCTGAAAAACAGCGTGATGATGCTCAGGAAGAACTTAAAAAGTTCAAAGCTGACAAGCGTGAAGGGGACATCAAAGCGCTTGAGACATCTTTAAATAAGCAATTTAGCGCTGAAGAAAAGACGTCTTATACCAATATGGATGACACTTCATTTGCATTCATGTCTCAGCAATTAACGCTATTCTCAGCAGGTACTCAGCCACCAGCAGGTAAACAACAGCAGCAACAAATTCCATCGCACTTTCAGCATTTGTTTACTCACCAAGCGACTGGTGGTCAGGGTGAGCAGGGGCAAGGTGGTGGTGAAAAACATAAATTCACAGCTGGTGCGCAAGCATTTGCAGAGCAAAAGGGGAAATAATTCATGGCTACTCACTATGTACCGCCTATCACGGTCACGTCACAACGACTGATTCTGGATAATGAAAAGTTACGTCGTGCTAATGCAAAAGTAACAACTGCTACAGCATATAAATACGGTGATTTGCTAACACTATCCGCTGCCAATGTGCTGACCCATGCTACAGACGAATCTACTTGGGATGTGATTTGTGGTCAGGATGTCACTGCGGCTGAAGCAACAATCAAAGCAGCAAACGGAATTGAAATCCCGATGTATTTCGGTGGTGTCTTCAATATTGAAGCTGTGTCTTTAAATGGGACTTTACTCACTACCGCTAAATATGATGCAGCACGTGCTAAAGCAACTAAAAACAAAATTGAACTTTCGAAGGTGTAAACAACATGCCACAGTCTTTTAATCTTGAAGGCATCCCACTTGAATTGCTTGATGTGGGTGAGCTTGCGTTAATTCATAATAACTATCGTCCAATGGATACATGGTTATTAGATCAGCTTTTCCCAAATCGTCCTGTTTTTGATCGTGATGATGTACCTCTTGCTGAAGTAACAGCTGAGCACGACCTAGCGCCATTAGTCTCGCCACAACAACCAGGTAAACCATTTGACACTACACAGTCTGGTGAAGTGCGTACTGTTAAACCTGCTTATTACAAGCCTAAAAATCAGGTCACACCAGCAGAAACTTTTGAAATTGCGTTGCTTGAGCGTTTACGTACAGCAGGAATTATCTCAACAGGTAATCAGAAATTATCTGATCAAGAAAAAATGTTGATTTCCCAAGTTGCTGTCATGAAGCGCAACCACGATGCGATTGATAACTCAGTACTCATGATGGCCATTGATCTACTGAAAAATGGTAAATACGTTCTTCATTCTGATGACTATGAATACAATCTGGTAGATTATCGCCGTGCTGCATCTCTTACCTTTACTCCTTCGACAGCATGGAATGAAGTTGGTGCTAAGCCTGTTAGCGATATTAAACTTATGCTTGAACGTCAACTTGCTGCTGATGGTGGTGAGGCCAAAAAAGCTATTATGTCTGGTTCAGTGTGGGCGGCATTATGGAATAACACGGCATTTAAAGATGAATTCATTAAACCTTATGCAGGTATTTCTGTACCAGTAGCGCCAAGTTTTGGTGTAAGTGAAAAAGCCACTTTTAAAGGGTCTTTTGATGGGATTGAGTTTTGGGTGTATGACGCGACTTATCGCTCTAAAGGTCAGGTTAATCGCTTTATTCCTAAAGATTTCTTCTCATTGATTTCTGATACCAATGGTTCTGTAGCACATTGCAAAATCAAAAATATGTTAGCCAATGGTGTTGCTCAGCAGTACTTTGACCGCCAATGGTATTGTGAAGATCCAAGCGGCATCATGTTGATGGCTGAATCTGCTCCACTGGTCATTCCATCAAATAAAAATGGTGTGGTGTGTGGCACTGGCTTTATCACTCTATAAGGAGGCTTAAATGCCAAAGTACATTGCAACACAATCCATCGGGCAGTTTATGCCGGGTGAAGAAATTAAAGGGCTTGATGCGAAACGTATTCAAGCCCTTTTAGCATCTGGCGCTATTGAAGAGTATCAAGAGCCTGAAGAGCCAAAAGAAGATGGTACTGCTGCACGATTGGCTGAGCTTGAAAAGGCCAATACGGATCTGACAGCAGAAAATAAGCTGATGACCGATGAAAAGGTCAAATCAGATCAAGAAAATGCAGAGCTTAAAGCTAAAGTGGCTGAGCTTGAAAAGGCTGTAGCTGATTCTCAAGCTGCTTTGAAAAAAGCGACTGCCGAAGCAAAGAAAGCTACGGCTGATAAATAGGTGACTTATGTACGCAACCAAAGCTGATCTTGAGTTGCGTTACGGTGTTCCTGAGGTTGCACAGCTTGAGCGTGGATTAACAGAAAGCCAATCGATTAATACTGCATTGGATGATGCAAGTCAGATTGCTGATGGTTACATCTGTGCTTATTACACTGTGCCACTGGAAGGTGCACCGCAAAATCTCAAGATTTATGTATGTGATATTGCTCGATACCTACTCTGGAAAAGTCGTGCATCTGAAGAAGTGCGTCAGCGTTATGAGGATGCTATCAGTTACTTAAAGTTGGTTGCCTCAGGTAAAGCTAAGCTTCTAGTGAAAAATGAGATAACTGAAGAGGTAAAGGTAGCAACTAAATCACCATCAACAGCACCAATAGGCACAACTTACACTGGTGGTGTTTTTGGTGATGATGTGCTTGGAAAAATGCCAACCATGTGAGGTGGTTTATGACACGTGATTCGGTCTACTTTCAGGGTCAAGAAAAGCTTAATCAATGGCTTGCTCGTGTTGTAAAAGAGACGAGCGATCTTAAGCCTCTGTTTGACGATCTCGGCGATATTTTACTTGATGGTATTCATGATCGTTTTGATCGCGGTGTAGCGCCAAATGGCAAGCCTTGGCAAAAGTCTTGGCGTGCTATTGCTCAGGGTGGAAAAACGGGGCGTGATACAGGTCGTTTGCTTAACTCGTTTTTTGCTAAAACAAGTAATGGTGGTGTGCAGATCGCAACGAATGTGGTTTATGCACCTTGGTTTCATTATGGTGCAGTCATCACCCCCAAATCGAAGCCTCATTTAAAGTTCAGAACGCCAAAGGGTGGTTGGGTGAGTGCTAAGCGTGTTGTAAATCCTGCACGTCCAATTTTGGGCGTGTCAGAAGATGATGCGCAAAATATGCTGCTTGAAATCGAAGACTATCTAGAGAAGGTATTAAAAGATGCAAAACGGTGATTACTTTGCACTTGAGCAACCGATTGTTGATCTACTCAAAACAATTGATGGTATTGAGGCGGTTTATACTCACTTTTCTATCGAAGATATGATGCAGGGTACTGCTGCATCCCCATCAGTTAGTGTGATTTATATCGATGATCGGATTGGTGAGACGCTCAATAATGGTCAGGTAAATTGCATTTATCAGCAGTGGTTGATTGTGTTGGCAGTTGAAGAAGCTGGATCGCAACTTGAAAACACGATTGAAATTCGCAAGAAAGCCAGTCCTTTTATTATTGAGGTTCTCAAAAAATTACAAGGTTTTGATGCTGATCTAGTTGGGGTTGATGTTTTACAGCGAGCGAATGCTGGCGTTCAACATATGAGTGCGGCAGGAAAATTGTGGATGCCTTTTTTATTTGAAGCAAAAATTTTTAATGTGAATTAGGTAAATTATGAAAACGCAATACAAAGCCTTAAAGCCAATTGGTCCATGGATGGAAGGACAAATTGTGGGTGATCTACCACAAGTCAAAATTAAACAGCTTTTAGATGATGGTGTGATTGAAGCAATCAAGCCAGAGGTAAAAGTAGAAGTTAAACCAAAAACTAAAGAGGTGCCTGCGAATGGCTAAGAAGTACATTTCATTGCGTGGTAAGTTCTCCCTTGCCCCAATTGTTGAAGGCGTTGTTGGTGCCATGCGTGAACTTGGCAACATTCCTGACTTTACGCTGGAAATCACTGCTGACAAGATTGAGCATACCGAGTCAATGTCGGGTGATGATATGACCGATTTAGTGCTATACAACACTACAGCGGTTTCGTTTAGCGGCACACTTGAGCAGGTTGATGCTGATAACCTAGCATATATCCTGTCAGGTAAAAATGTAGCTGTAGCGACCAAAACCGTAGCTGACCATGATTTAGGTGCAGTCACCAAAGGTCAGAAGATTAAACTGGATGGTTTTAATCTAACTCTACCAACAGTGACTGATGGAGCATCAACACCAGTTCCTATTGAATCAACGAAATATAAGCTAGATGCGGTTTATGGCACTATTGAGTTTCTTGATGATCTGCCAAAAGTTGTGATTGGTTATACGACTGGCGCCGTGACACATACTACGATCGCATCTGATTTCGGTGCTGAATATGCATTGTTCTTTGAAGGTATTGATAAGATCAGCAAAGACAAAGTGTTCTTAGCTTTGCACCGTACAATTAAATCGCCCGATTCGAGCTTTGGCCTAATTCATGAAGAATTTGGTTCATACGAAATCAGCGGTGATGCTTTGGGTGATCTGACCAAAGACAAAGATGGTGCGCTTGGCTTATACGGTTACTACACCCAAATTCCTAAAGCTGCATAAACCCACTACAGGCACTTAAATAGGATGCATTAGGCATCTTTTTTTGTGCCTGTACTTTTTGAGATTTCATCATGAATGATTTTTTTATAGCTTCAAATCGACCTGTCAAAGTTGGCGATCTATTGGTGCACCAGTTGCAGATGCATAACTTTGATGAGTGGTCGGGTGCAGCGCAGGTCATCAAAGACTTTTTGAATAATCATCCAGATGAAACCGCACAAATGATCTTTGATGCTCATTCGTTTGAATCGACGCAATTGATAGCCCATTGTTTGCAACACAACATTGAACAGGTCATCGATCTATTCAAGAAAGAGGGCGAAATTAATATCTTGTTATTGGATGCTGTGATTAAGGTGAATGACGCATTTTTTTCTGAGTCAAAACCTAAACACCGGGACGATGTGGATCCGCGTAAAAAGAACAGTTGGTTTGATGTATTTCAGTTGTTGGCATCCAATGGTCACTCACATGAAAGCATCATGCAAATGAGCTACGGTTCATTCCGTCACTACCTCAAAGCAGCTCAAAAAGCCGAGCGCATGAAGATGCGTAATTTTGCGATAGCGACCAGGTCACAGAATGCTATCAATAAGAAGTTCAATGAATTCATTAAGAGTCTTGAGAAAGACCAGTAACATTCACATTGTGCTGTGAATTTTAGCAGGTTATGATTTATCCAATTATAACGAGGGGTAAATTCATGAAAAAATTATTAATTACAGCTGCTTTGATGTCTGTTTTTACATTAGCAAATGCAAATTTAGCAGGGGCAAGCATTAACGGTAAGCAAGTTCGCAAAGGTCAAAGCTATGGTGAAGTCGTTGCAGCCGCAGGCCAACCAACATCGCATTATGACTACGTTAAAAACGTAGGTGGTAAAGACGTTTCAGTGCGTGAATTGACTTATAACAGCAATAGCAAAACATTTGTCGTTGTGATTGAAGATGGCAAAGTTACTACGATTCGTAGCGGGCGTTGAGAGGAATACTGAAATGGCAACTAAAGTAGCTCAACAAATGATGTTTTGTAAGTCGTGCGGAAAGCAGACTCTGCATCAAAAAAATATTAAAGAAATGAGTTGGTTGATGCATCTAGTCTTAACAATCTTTACCGCAGGAATTTGGTTAATGATATGGGTCTTTATACTTCTATGGCATATGATTGCTAAACCAGCATCCGCAGTAGCAAATCGGTGGGTTTGTTCACAATGTGGTAGGTAATCAAAAAAGCACCCTGGGGTGCTTTTTTACTCTTTCGTCCAATTTTTGCAAAGCAATTAATAATTTATCGCTTTCAACATCTTTCTATGTAGTGAATCGTAAGATACAAAAATAAAGGTTTAAGATTATTACAGACCCGCCATTGAGTGGGTTTTTTTATTCCTAGATTTAGCCCACTTATGTGGGCTTTTTTATGTCTAAAAATTAAGGGAAAAACATGGCTGGGAATTTAGACTTTCGATTAAATCTGCTTGCAAACACTACTGGCTTGCAACAGGGCATAAATGGCGCAAGGTTTGCTGTGAATGCATTGGTTGCAGCAATGGCAGCAGTGGGTGTTGGTGTTACTGTGAGTGGATTGGCGACTACTGCTGACTCATACACCAACCTTTCGACACGCATTAATATTGCAACCAAAGAAGGTGGTGATTTCACATCAGCAATGGCTGGTGTGCACCAAGTTGCTTTAATGACAAACTCTAGCCTTGATGCTACAGGCAGTTTGTTTGCTCGCTTGAATGCTGTTGGTAAAGACATGGGTATGACCCAGCAACAAGCGTTAGACCTCACCAAAACAATTAACCAGGCTATTCAGGTTGGTGGTGGATCAGCCCAAGCAAGTGAAGCAGCAGTGCAGCAATTCATTCAAGCAATGCAAGGTGGAGTTCTTCGCGGGGAAGAGTTTAACTCGATCATGGAGAATAGCTTTGGTGTTGCAGAGGCTCTAGCTAGAGGCTTGGGTGTTACTACTGGCGAACTTCGTAAAATGGCTGAAGCTGGCGAACTATCAGCTGAGCGAGTGGCAAAAGCCCTGCAAAGCCAAGCCGGTGAGGTTCAAAAGACTTACGATCAATTTCCGACCACTATTACCAATGCCCTTCAAAAGATTGCAACATCTTGGCAAATCCTTATTGGTGAAATGGATCAATCTAATGATGTAAGTGCAACTGTTGCCGATTGGTTAGTCATTATCGCTGACAACATGGATGTTGTAGAAACTTTGTTGAATGATATTGGCGATGGTTTTGTCTGGGTGGGCGACCAACTCAAAAAGATTGACCCAGCTACGATTATTGCCTTAAAAACAGCCCTAACAAGTATTTATGAAGCAATCAAAACACTAGGTGAAACCTTGGGTGAGGCTTTTGTCATCACTCTTGATATCCTAAATGATGTACTAAGCGGCCTATATGACTTCAATAACGGAATTGATGAGGCAAGTTCTAAAACGAATGGCTTCACCAAGGTTATACAAGCTTTCAATGTTGCCATTGGTTTTGTTAGTGATGGGTTTAAAGGGATTCAAATTGCTGCAAATCTATTCGTTGGAATTATTTATGATTTGGCAGCCGCTTGGGTGCAGCTAGTTTCAAAGTTCACATGGGGTGATGTTAAGCAGCAAGCTATTGCTGATATGGATGCAATGGCGACTAAGGCTCAGGAGTACTATAAGAAAGCTTCGGATGGTGCTTTAGAGTTTAAATCCAAAGGTGTGCAAGCTCTTGATGAGATCGGTAAAACCCAAGATCAGAAAAATGCAGAAAGTCTGGCTCAATCTAAGGCAACCTTGGACCAAATGCTTGCTAATCAGCAGTCCGAGTTGAATGGCAAGAAAGTCACCGAGGATGAAAAGTTAAAGGCTGTTACGGCTTATGCTGAAGCTGCTATTGCTGCGAATAAAGGCGTCATGGATGGCATGATGCAGGCTGATCTAATAGCAAAAGGCTATATGGTCACCACGGATCAAGCTGGAAAAGTTTCAGTACAAGCGTTCAACCAAGCCACTGATAGTGTGAATAACACTGGTAAAGCACTCGTCCAAGCACGTAAAGGTGCTGAGGCTTTGGGTGTTGATCTTGATATTGCCCTCAATCGTGTTTCCGAAAAATTTGCTGCTAACCAAGTTCACTTAACCAATTACGCTAATGGCCTTGATGAATTGGGTTTAAAGGGGGAGCAAGCTGCTAATGCACTGTATATGGGGTGGGAGAAATGGTTAGCATCAGCAAATTCTGAAGTTGAGATAGAGGCTGCTAAAGCCAAGCTTCAATCGTTTGGTGAACAAGGGAAGTTATCAACATCACAAGTTGAGATGGGAATGCAGGCTGTAAAACGCGCCGTGCAAGAAATTCCCGATAGCCTATCACCAGTCGAAGCAGCTTTTGAGCGGTTAGGGATTAAAACCAAAGAGCAACTTAAACTTGCAGCAGATCTCGCCTTGAATGACTTCAATACCATTTTAAAAAGTGGTGAGGCTACTCAAGATGCTCTGCAACAAGCATATGAGGAAACCATTCGTTTAGCTTATGCCTCGGGCGATGCTCAAGTCATTGCTGCTGCGAATGCCAAGGCCGCTTATTTAGGGCTTGAGGTTCAACTGGATGCTACTGGCAAAGCCACAGTCACAAAACTTGGTGAGATCCAGCAAGCAGCTGTTGCTACTCAGCGTACTGTCAGTCAAGTAAGCCAAGCGACTTCACGCGAGCAACCCGAGATCAGTGCTGAGCAGCAAGCCACTAATGATCATTGGGATGACTTCAAGGCCAAAATGAAAGCGCGTACGGATGAGCTGAATGCCAAATCACAATCACGCGGCTCAGGTGGTGGTAATGCTTCATTACTGTCGAATAGTGGGGATTCAACTCAACAAATTTCCGCCGTGCCTGATGCGCCACTTATTGCGACTAGTCTTGATATTCAACCAATGGAAGGTATGGAGACCAAGCAAAGCGTCGAAATCAAAATTGATATGGGAACGGGGCAGACAGCGACAGTATCAGCGGCACCCGATCAAGCCACAGCTCTTGAGGAAATGATGCGAGAACTCGAAGAAATTAAAGGAAGATCGTAATGCGAATAACACGAAAGTCGACCGGAGAAACCATCCAACTTGAGGATGGTTTTTTTTGGTCTGATGAAAACTGGTCCGAGATCGAGCAAAACCAGGAGTACGCCATTAGTGGTGCTTTGATTATCCAAGAGGGACGCAAACAAGCAGGCCGACCAATCACATTGCAGCCAGCTAATAAATCGAAAGGTTGGATCAAGCTGAGCGACCTGAATACGCTTCGTTTATGGCAGAACCTTCAGGAGCAATTTACGCTTCAGTTTGAATGGCCACATGACCAGCGTGTATTCAATGTGATTTGGAATCATAAAGACGGTGCATTGGAAAGCTCTACAGTCAAAGGCACCCCAGCAACATCATTTGATACTTATTTTAACGTCACCATGCGTTTTACAGAGGTAAGCGATGACAATTGAAACCAATAATTTAAAGCTCCTTGAGTCTGAACGCATTCGTACAGATGCTGAAGATGGTGGAGGTAAATACTCAGGCCGTGAAATTGTCGACGGTCAAAGTAATAACCTGTTCAATGATATTTCTGAGATGGATCGAACCACGGGCCGTACTTCTATCCAAAAGATCTATGCTGCAGTGGATACAGCGGACACCGATGCTTTGATGGGGGCGACGGTATTCATTTCTCAAAATGCGCAAGACCCCAATGTCTCCGCCGTGTTATTCAGTACAGATAGCTGGACGGATGAGCGTACTAGCGCTCAAAACCGAATTGAAAACTACTTGGCCAAGGGTGCACAGATTGCTGGCACACCTTTAGATACGCATTGGAAAGGCATGAAGTCTCTACAAGTGGCCATGTTTCCTCAGGAAGCAGAAAGCGCTATTGGTGCATCAATTGTGTTGATCTCGAATGAGGGCAAAACTTTAGAGATTGAGCAATTCCTGCGGATCACTGAGGTGTCGACACGTACAGCTTATGTGATGGTTGATGGCAAACAGGTGGAATATAAGATTGCCACTTATGGCCTAAGTGATGCGTTAAAAGCTGATTTTGTGGGGCTATCTGCGAAGCAATGGTATAGCGGTGAAAAGAGCACCACCATCATCCGTGACACCATTGTGGCGGATACAGGGAAGTATTATTCCAGTGCGAATTTAAAAGAAGCTGCACAAGTCGGTGATTATTCGGTGGTTGCTGAGGATGTGTATACGCAGTTGGTTCCATCTGCGCAGACTGAAACCCCGATGGTGAATATCAATGCTGCAGGTGATTCTGTGGCCTTGGTGAAAGCAAAGAATGGTGTGCTAAGCAAGACTTTCAATAATGTCGCCATTAATACTGTGTCGAGCCTGTATCTCGGCTCATCGGTCATGCCGAAATCAGTAGAGTTCACTTTATTTGGTTCAGCGATTAGCGACGTCGGCGGTGAACTTAAAAATGCCGCTGGTACATCGATCGGTACCATTAATTATCAAAACGGTTCGATTGCGTGGAATGCAAGCGCGGGGACGGGTACCACCAACCCCACGATTAACTTTATGCCTGCAGCAGCGGTGACAGCCCCTGTTGAATCTGAGCTGATCTATGTCAATCAGGAGAACATCGGTTTTAACTGGGTAAAAAATTTAGTTCCGTTGCCATCACCGGGTAGTTTGCAAGTGTCGTATTTAGTTCAGAATCAGGTCTATACACTTCGAGATAATGGCGCAGGGCAATTACGCGGTTCTGATTCGTCCTTTGGTTCAGGAAGCATCGATTACGATACAGGCACCATGTCATTAACGACAGGTGAACTCGCCGACGTTGGCAGTGCAATCCTGCTAACGTGGAGCAACATGATCACGGCTCAGGAGCGCTCAGGATTAACCATCAATAAAGCCTATGTTGAGATCCCTGTAAATGCTTCGATTGTGGCAGGTAGTTTAACTGTCAATTGGCTACTGAATGGTGTGGCAAAGTCTGCAACCGATAACGGTCAAGGACAATTTATAGGCGATGCCACAGGAACCATTGATTATGCGGATGGCATGGCCAAGCTGATGCCGATCTTGTTACCCAATGGTGGTACCACGTTCAACGTCTCAGGTCAGAAAGGGTCTAGGTCTTCAGTTCAGGTGACTGCAGTACCGACTACTGGAACCATTGCTATTGAACTGGATAACGGATCCGCAGCATTGATCCCTAAGTCTGTAAAAGTACGTGTACCTGTCAAGTACATGGCCTATTCAGGTGAGGTTGAATTACGTGATATGCCGATTGATGCCACCACAGGGCGTTTAATTAATGGCGCAGGCCAGCAACAAGGGACGATCAACTATACATCTCGTACGATGAATATCACCCCAAGTACTACACTTGAGGCGATCGAGCGTGAGAAGATTATGCGCCCTTACTATGGAACGCATAATACTTCTCAGGAGGCAATTGCGGCTGGTATGTTAGGAATGACCATTAAGTATGAAAATACCAGTGAGACGTATACCTTAAGCTTAAATGAAGTAGCGACGGCTGTGACTGTGAGTGTGTCCTATCGAGATAGTTCAGCCGCTGCTTCTTGGTCAGACATAGTGATTGGATCTGTCTTAAAAACGGATTTAACAGAAGGCTTTGCTGAACAAATTCTTGCAGGTTCGGTTCGATTCACGCTGGCCGATTCAACCTATGTTGATAAACTCGGCTCACTTTATCGCAATCCGTCGGTGACAACGGGTGTGGGGACTGTTTCGGGTCAAATTCATTATGGTAATGGTGCTATAGAGCTATCTACATGGGATGTGGAAGGTGAAAATAACCCTATGCTTGAAACATTGGTCACTCAGCTTGAAAAGGTTCAGACCAATCAAGTGTCATACCGTGCACCAATGATCCCGATCCGAGCGCAGTCCTTAACTTTGTCCGCCACCAAGGTGGAAGGCGGTGTACTGAATATTACACCTGATGGTTCGGGTACCATTGATACAGTGGATTGTGATGGTTTCTTTAACTTTGACCAAGGCTATGGCCAGTTTGTTTTTCGTCAAAAGGTTGAAGTGACCAGTGCCAACCGTGCTGAAATTATGGCGCAGGATTGGTATGTGGCTGAGCTGGAATATACCAAGGATGGTAAGCAGTGGATTCACAAGCCCATCATGGTACTGCCTGAAACCATCAAATATAGCGCAGTCGGTTACAGCTATATCCCGATTGATGCTGAATTGCTGGGTTTATCTGCGGTGCGTTTACCGATTGATGGCCGTGTTCCAATTTTCCGATCGGGTGAGATTGGGATTGTCAGCGCGAGTAAGTCGCAGGAATTCCCCGACTATGTGGCAGGGCAAACTTATCCATTGAATGATGCGCGGATCTCCTGGTGTGAACTTGAAGATGCAGACGGTATTAAAATTCCATTTGATATGTATGTGGTTGATTATGACTACGGCAAAGTGACTTTAAACGGGGATTTTGCATTAGGTAATTTAACTGGGCCACTGACAGCCAAGTATCGCTATCAGGATATGGGTTTAGTGCGTGATGTTAAAATCAATGGGCAAATTACTTTCACTAAACCACTGACGCACAATTATGATCCAACCAATACGATCGTGGGCTCAGTGTTGGTGATTGGTGATATGAAAGCCAGATATACACGACTGTTTGTTCAAGGGACATGGAGCAGTGAGTGGAGTGATGAGCCCGTGGGTGAGCCTGTATCAGCTAATTATAACGATACTTTTTACCCCATTGATGTCACGAACAAGGGCAGTATTCAAGAGCGCTGGTCACTGGTATTCACAAGCAACACGACATTTCGAATCATTGGTGAGATTTCAGGTTTTATAGGAACCGGAGAGACAAATTCTCACTGCTCCCCAATCAATCCCACCACGAATGCCCCATATTTCACTATAAAGAAGGAAGGTTGGGGCAGTGGATGGGCAAGTGGTAATGCACTTCGCTTTAACACCATTGCAGCCAATCATCCGATTTGGGTGATTCGTACGGTGAAGCAATCGGAACCTACCGTATTGTCTGATTCGTTTCAAATCATGCTACGTGGTGATATTGACCGCATTATTCAAAGCATAGCTGCTTAATTTTTAATTCAAATATGACCGCTTCGGCGGTCTTTTTTATGGGTTACTCAAATGTCAGAACTTGTTAAACATTATCAAAATACGATGCAAGGTATTCCTCAACTCACAAATAATTGGGGGGCAATGATTGCATTGCTAGATGCGGTACTTGTCACGGGCTTTAATCATGTGCCTATCCTTGGGTTGTCAAAATCATCCGCATCATCAATCACCGCAACAATCAATCTTGGTAGTGGTCATGGTTTTATTGACCGTCAAGTGGTGCGTATTGCTGGATCAACTAATGGCTGGAATGGTGATTATAAAATATTAAGTGCAGATGCCAGCTCAATTACAATCGAATGCACAGCGGAACATCCAAGTGTTATTTTGGGTACAGCAACTTGTTTTACTGCGCCTGCTGATTTCGAGATTGTGCATCAAACACCAGTTGAATCTATTGAGCCAAAACGTGCATATCGTTCAACAGATCCCGAGTCGCTTGGTTTAATTTTGCTTGTGCATGACTTTTGTGTGAGCGGTGCATCTGCAACAGGGGCGAAGTTTGCAAAAGTCGGTGTTGTTTCAAGCATGAGTGATATAGACACAATTACTGGCACACAAATGCCTTTTGATTCAGCAAATCCAAATTCTAACTGGGGGTGGGATGGAGCATATCATGGTTGGGCAAAATGGTATTACAGAACGGCAAGTTATGGCGCATCAAACACAAGTTTAGCAGACTCAAGTGCAGCATTAGCAGGCAACTCGGAGTTTAACATTGTAACAGATGGTATTAGTATTTGTGTGGATGCACATACATCAAATCAGTTCAGTTATAGCGTTGGCGGTGTTTTTGAGTTTTATGATCATGCTATTAACGCAAACAACTTTGCGCTATTGGCATTCGGCCTACCAACTCAAGTGAGTCAGACGCAGACTGTAATTAACAACGGCAGAACAGCAATTACGCATCAAACAGAGTCAGCAATAAACTACGGCTCAGCAGGTAAAAATATCAGGGGTTTAATTTGGTTTGATCAAAATGGTAACGAATTAGCAACAGCGATCAGTCAAGCAATTACACCGATACCGATTGGCGGCTTTATTTATACTCACACAACAAGCGCGCCAATTTTTAGCGATGTCGTTTTAATTGATATAAACAATATACCTAGAGGTATTATCCCATTTTTAAAAATGACAACACAAGCAAAAACTAAGCACGGAGCAAGCGAACAAGGAAAATATGTGAATCGGTTTGGATATGGATTAACAGCAATAACAACAAAACACGCAATTTTATTGGAGTCTACATAATGTTGTGCAGGAGTCACATTGCGACAAGAGAGCAATCAAGCAAACAGCACGTGATTGCAGGCATGACTTTAGAAATAGGGGTGCCTGCATCTAAAATTGTACGTGTTTATGATGGTCGTACAGGGGTGCTGCTTAAAACTGCAAAGTCTAATACAGATGGTAAGTATAAAATTTATGTGCCAAAAATTAATTCGTACACAATTGTTGGTATAGATAATCAAAAATTCTTTAACGCAACAGTACAAGATAACGTGGTGCCCAAATGAGTAAAACTTCAATAAATGCCCGCCTAGCAATGATTCAAGCCTTTGCAGAATTTATGGATAACGGTAGCCAAAGTGCTACCGTTATTTTTTATGAGGGAGCGCAACCCGCAAATACTGCAGTTGCAGCAGATTCAAACAATGCTTTGGTCACTTTGGTTTTTCCTGAGCCGTGCATCAAAGAAACCACGCCAACTTATGTTGAATTTCATTCGACTGACACGGGTTCGGTTATTAAAGGCGGTACTGCAGTTTGGGCGCGAATATATAACGGTGCAGGCGAGGTAGCAGCGGATCTAACCGTGGGTACTGATATATCGCTGGCAAATACCAATTTAGTCGTGGGCGGTACGCTGTTTATCCAGTCCATCAAATTAAGACCTTAAATTAAAAGGGTGCTCATGTGGATTTTAAAAATAAGCTCGGCACCGTTGATGCGCACAACCTAAACTTAAACTTTAAGCCTGAAAATACCGATAGCCATAACATCATTCTCAATTTTGAGCACCTGGCGGATGGCTCGACCAATCTCAATTTTGGGGATGATGTATCTGCAGATATTGATGCGGTTTTAGAGACTGATTTTAGTTTTGAGGTCACTGCAATTTATGCTGACAGTGGTGTAAATACCGCAGTTATAGACACGGTGCTGGATACCGAGTTTAGCTTTGAAGTTGCCGCAGTCTTTAAAGACAATATTGATGTCATCGGGCAGATTGATACCGTCTTAGACATCAGTTTTAGCTTCGACATTGTTGCAGAGTTTGCTGAAAACCTGTGCACGATTGATACTGTCTTAGATACTGCATTTCAATTTCAAATTGATGCGGTATTCGATATTAATCACATCGTCGGAGTGTCTTATGCGTTTGATGCTAGTTATCAAAAAGCAATAGCTGCTTTAAGCGTGACGGAAATACCGTGGGCAAAACCAATATTAAGAGTCTCGAATAAAGCTCTTTTTTTTGATCGAGGATTAGTGATCAGTCATGGCAACAAGGTTGCATTTGAGCGTGGAAGGACGTTATCTGAATCTATTCATGCAGCATTTGACCAAGGTGTAAAGCTTAGTCACAACCAAAGTGCGAGTTGGCAAGAAAATCTCCAAATTCGTATTGCGCAGGATTTGTATTTTGATGAATCGATCAAGCTTCGATTGAATCGTGAATTCGACCATCAGGAGATGATCCGTAAACGCCGCAATATCTCGTTTTCACATCAGGTCGCAAATGTCTTTGAAAAGCGTTTTAGCTTTGATTGGGATAAAGGGCTGGAACTGGTCACACAGGATGAGATTCCTTGGGATAAAGCCAAATCCATTCATTATCGCAAGCATCCGATTGAACCATGGCCAGAGCCTGAAATTCCTCAATATGAAGGTACGGGCGATCTTGAGTTTGTGTGCCTATGTGATGAGCCGGATGTGCACAATGTTGTTCTCAACTTTGGTGCGGATGATTGCATACCTGGCATCCCAAATCGTAATTGGTGGTACATATTGAATCATTTATCTGTGACACGCCTAGACAATCGCGTAAAAATTGAAGTCTATGACGGGAATTACAGTACCGATCGCAGCTGTTGGTGTTGGTCCTATAGTTTGACCGTACCTGCATCCGAGATTGGCAAACTTGAACCGATCAATGGACAACCTGTAATTTTAAAAATTATCGTGAATGGTGCCGAGCATCAAATGTTGCTTGAGAACCGACGACGTTCTCGTAAATTCGCCCAAGATACCTATACTTTAATTGGTCGCAGTCAAACCGCGCTGCTTGCTGCACCGACAGCGCCATTACGCTCATTCTTACAAGAGAATGATCGAACCTCAGTCCAGTTGTGTCAGGCGGAGCTTGATCGCGTGTTTAGCGATACAGTACTAAATTGGCAGTTGATCGATGCAATGGGCTGGATCGTTGAGCGTGAATGCTTAAGTTATTCCAATTTAGCACCGATGGATGCCATCAAGATGGTGGTTGAAAGCGGTGGTGGTTTTATTTATAGCGAAAAGGGCAGCAATACGCTGACCATTAAACCGCTTTATAAAAAGACTTTTTGGGATGTATTGTCGATCGCTGAATATGATCGCTTATTGCCTGAGTCAGCGGTTGTGAGTCAGTCGACCGATTACCAAATCTATCCAGACTACAACGGCATTACGCTGACCAATGATCGAAAGGCACTGGTCGCTCAAGTGAAACGCACTGAAACCAGTGCAGACACATTACTACAGCCTGAAAACAACCCGCTATTTAACCATGTCAGCATGGGGGCCTATGGTAAAGCCAAACTTGCCAAAGCAGGAATGGTCGAAACCCATACCTACAGCATGCCGATTTCGCCTGAAGTGGGCGAATGTGTGCCAGGAGAAGTACTGGCATTTAATGCGGAATGGTGGGGCATTGTAGATAGCGTCAGCGTCTCATTCAGTCATGCGCTGGTCAATCAAACTGTGAAAGTGGAGCGTGTCAATCGTGAGTAATGCCTTACAGCGTTTAATTGATTTACTTCCTGCGGCTGCAGAATTTGTAGGAACCATTACCAGCGTGGACCATCCCAATTACAAAGTGTTGGTAGTAGGTGGGTCAGGGTTGAATCTGGTCACCAGTTCAACACGTTACAACTTAGGAGCAACAGTATTTGTATCTGATGGTGAGATCAAACGACTCGCACCATTGGGTGAAGTGATTCAAATCGAAGTTTAAGTTTTTAAAAAGTGTATGGCGCTCATTAGAGCGCTTTTTTATTGCCAAAAATTAGGGGAAATAAATGGAACCAGTGTCCACAAGTGGTTTTGCTGCATTTTTAAAGTTCTACGGTGCAGCGATCATGGTCACTTTAGCGATAGCACTTGTTGCAACGGTTGTCATCATGATGCGTTTGCCACGCTCGCCACAAGAGTGGGCAGTGGGGTTGATTTGTACGGTTGTATCTAGTCTGACTGGTGGTGCTTTCATTATTGTGAAATGGGGGCTTCATGAGTGGGTAACGGATATTTGGGGGATGATCGCTTTAGGGGGATTCTTCTTTGTATGCGGTTTACCGGGTTGGGCTATGGTTCGGTGGACTTTTAACTTCATCAATAAACAGGAAGGGAAGACCATTATTGAGGTGGTGAAAGAGCTTAAAAATGTGAAAGATGATTTAAGTAAGTAATATTTAAATAGTGATGGTCATCACAATAGTGTGTTGAAGTGTGTATTTTTTATCACTATAATCCGCAGTGATAATTTAATGTCTGAGATTTTTAGAATGAATACGATTTTATGGGATGGCGAAAGTGTATTTCCTGAAAAAGTTAAATTGTTTAAAAAATTCTTAAAAGACTACCTCAGCTCGTTAGATAACGCAGAGCTTCTAGAAGGTAAACAGTTTCATTACGATCCTGAGGATGATGAGTTTTTAAATTCTGATATCCAAGAATATTACCGTTTATGGTCCATTGCTTAATAAGTACTTAAATCATGTCTATTTATACCGCCAATCTCGGCGGTTTTTTTATGTCTAAAGGAAAGTAAAATGAAACTTATTGAAAATTGGCAACAGGCTTGGAAACTCAAGTCAGTACAAGTGGGCGCAGCAAGCGCCTTTTTTTATGCTTTGATTTTATTATCAGAGCAGTTTTTAGGAGTGTGGAACGTAATCCCACAAGAGCTGAAAAATAAGATCCCTGAAAACGTTGCTGAGTGGGTGGGGATGTTTGTTGGTGTGGCCATGGTGCTTGCACGTTTGAAAAAGCAGCCTGAGATGCATCCTGTATCAAATTTATTAGGCTTTGCCACACTGCCCACAAATTCGATTACCTTTGATCAGGCCTTTCAACGATTGATTGGCCATGAAGGTGGGTACAGCAATGATGAGCGTGATCCGGGTAACTGGACAGGCGGTAAGGTTGGCGTGGGTAAGTTAAAAGGCACAAAGTTTGGTTTGGCTGCTAATACCTACCCAAGCATTGATATTAAAAACATCACATTGGCCCAAGCCAAAGAAATCTATAAAAAGGACTGGTGGGATAAATTAGGCGGTCACGGTCTGCATTCGGCCATTACTTTCCAGCTTTGGGACTTTGCAATTAATGCGGGGAAGAAACGAGCAATCATTGAGCTACAACAAGTTGTAGGTGTGACAGCAGATGGCATCATTGGTCCCAAAACAATTGCAGCAGTGAATGCTTTAGATCTAAATGATGTATTGCTCAGCTTAACCGCAGAACGATTGAAATTTTATACATCACTTACCACATGGCCAACCTATGGAAAGGGTTGGACGAATCGTGTAGCGGATAACTTGAAATATGCTGCTCAGGATAATTAGGAGTTGATATGACTGAAGATGTAATCCAACTCACTCCTTATTTGGAACATTGGAGCAGTGGTATGTATTTATTCAAATGCCCTGGCTGCAAATATCTACATCCATTTCATGTGGGTGGACATCCAAATGGCAGCAAATGGACTTTTAATGGTGATGTAAATAAACCAACATTTACGCCATCCTTACTGGTGAATGATCATCACCCAGAAAGTCGCTGCCACTTATTTTTGACAGATGGAAAGATTCAATTTTTATCTGATTGTCATCATGAATTGGCAGGGAAAACAGTTGATATGATACCAATTGATGTTTAGGGTTTTCGTGCTGTGCATCCTGCTTTCAGGCTGCACAGCGCATTCGATTTCGACAAAGGTGCATATTACTGTATGTGTGCAGTGTGTGAATTGAGAAAGCCCTCTAGGTGAGGGCTTTTCTTAATTCAAAACGGAATTATTGTTGGCTTCATCTATTAGTTCCTTTAATAACTCTACACTTGCCATTTTGTAGTGTGGATTAGCACCAGTAAGTTTGTTATCAACTATTTTTCTTTCGTAATTAGCAAGGATTAAATTTAGGTCGTAACCACTAAGTTTAAGTAGGTTTATTAAAGCGCCTAAAGTTACCTCGGTTACATCTGATTCTTCTAGTTTCATAAAGTTCACCATTATTTGTTGTTTAATATATATTATTTTAGTTATTTACAGTCAACATACCTTCCCAGCTAAAGTAATCCCTCGTTAGACTCCCTCGACTCATCGACCAGCCACGATTCGGTAATTTACAAGGGCCGATTGCAAGTTTCTTATCTCCAAACCTTTCCTTAACACCTTCCATTGCAAGCTGCAGCTTCTCATTTCGTTCTATGGATTCAACATCGCTAAGTAGGTCAGGAATGTAAGCGGCTTTATTCTCGATACACGTTAAAATCACACCGCATTTTTTAAACTCAACACCTTCTTGAAACAGTTCACTCATTTGCTTCATCACTGCTTTATTGATGACTGCAGCAGAGTCGGTCGGCTCAGCAAAACCCACACTGATTGATTTCTTATAAAACGGTTTGTTCTTATCAAATGGATTGGACTCAGCAAAAGCAATCACGCAACCACATAAGCTTTTGTCCTCACGTAGGCGTTTAACTGCTGACTGCAGGTAATCACTCATTGCCTCAGACAAAGATTCTTTATCCGTTACACGTTGGCCAAACGACCTCGATGAGATGATTTGTTTTTTAGCGGGTGGGGCATGTTCAATTTCAATGCAAGAAATGCCTTGCAACTCAGCTACCGTCTTGGCCATAACAATAGAAAAGAGGCTTTTCATATTGCGCGGCTCAGTTCGTGTGAGATCCTGAACGGTATGCACACCCATGGCATGTAGTTTCTTACTGTGCTGTCGACCGACTCCCCAAACCTCAGAGACATCGATCAAACTAAAAAAGTAATCCTTATGTTTTGGGTCCATGGATACCAAATTGCAGACACCCGAAAAGCGTTTGGCTTTCTTGGCCATATGGTTGGCAATTTTGGCTTCGGTCTTACTTCGACCAATTCCAACCGATACAGGCAAGCCGATCCACTTAGCTATACGTTCACGCATGTCTTGCGCGTATTCAGTTAAATCGAATTTATGCTCATAAGTGGTTAGATCTAGAAAACATTCATCGATAGAGTAGATCTCATGCTCACCTGGTGCAACATAGTCGGCAAGGATGCTGTGAAAGCGCTTGGACATTTCAGCATAGACTTTGTAGTTGCTCGAAAGCACTTCTACATTGTGCTTCTCAACAATGTCTTTGATTTGGAATAGGGGCACACCCATTTTAATACCAAGATCTTTAGCTTCCTGTGAACGAGCAACTGCACAGCCGTCATTGTTTGAAAGCACAATGACTGGTCTATTATTCAACTTTGGATTGAACACGCGCTCACAACTGACATAACAATTGTTTACGTCAATTAAGGCATAGATCTTATTTTCGCTTCTCATCTGAAGCTCTTTAGAACGCGGGTGACAACACCCCAAATAATGAACTCTTGTCCTTCACTGAAATGAATGTCGTCGTAATCAGGGTTTTCAGCTTTTAACCAACACACACCATTATCCTCACACATGAGACGCTTTACGGTGAACTCATTGTCGACCAACGCAATCACGATGTCCCAATGCTTTGCTTCAAGACTACGATCGACAATCAACTCATCTCCAATATCGATACCAATATTGATGAGTGACAGTGAATTAACTCGGACAATGAATGTCGCGGCTGGATTCTTTATCAGGTGCTCATTAAGGTCTAGGGTCTTATCAACATGATCTTGGGCAGGAGAAGGGAAACCCGCTTGAACACGCTCTGTGGCTAAGGGAATAGCCATATGTGTGACTGGATCAACTTGGCGTATGTGATCGATCTCAGGATCAGATTTCGCCTTCTTTAGAAAGGCTTTGATTTCTAAAACAGAAGAATTGGGCACACGGATGAGCGTGGTCAATTCTGAGCGTTTTCGCCCCGCACCGGGTCTCACACCACCATGGTTCTTGATATCGTTCATAGCCAAACTTGATTTCTGTAACAGATTTCAAGATTGTAGATTTCGGTCAAAATAAATTCAAATTTAAAAGCTGTGGATAATCAACGGGCCTTCAAATTAAATTAGGTTGAGCACCATTTTCAGATAAGCGGGATTTAGGGAAGGTGATGTAATCATCCTGCATTTCAAAGAAGAACTCATGCGCCTCTTTAAAGCTGCAATTCAGCCATTCTTCGCGGTATTCGTCGGGGATTACGATGATAGAGCGCTTCTCATCTTTAGGTTTATGGAATTGCTTCATAAAGGGGTGTTTATCAGCATTGATGGTCAGCATGCTCATTGATCGGATTTGCTCCCCATCGATGACAGCACTCTCGTATATGGCCGCCACGGTAAAAGGCATGCCATCCTCACGTGCAATCCCATACCAGTGAGATTTACCGTCAATGTATTTAGGCTCAAAGATGGTTTCGACAGGGATTAAACCAAATTGAGACTTATGCCAAGCTTCTCTAAAGCTAGGTTTCTCGGCGACGGTTTCAGTTCGGGCATTGTAGGTGTACTTACCGAAGGTCTTTTCTTTAGCCCACTTAGGAATCATCCCAAAATTAACCGATCTCCATTCGATCTTTCCATCATTAGAAAAGATCAAAGGTGAAGGATAGTTAGGAAAAATGTCTTCAGGGAACTCCAACTGATCAGGTTCAGGGAGATCTAGTAGAAATGCACGGTTCTTTCTGATCGCTTCAAAGTTTGCGCACATAGACTTATCCTAGTTTATTCTTTATGATCATCGCACAAATAATAACCCAACCAAGAATAAAAAATGATTTCAAAACAATTTAGGATCGTCAATGGAATACTCGCAGTCATCAGCATAGCTGCCTTCATCTTTTTCCAGTATCAAATGAGACCTGACACGCTTGGTGGCTTTAAGGAAGGCACAGAAGAGTATTACGGTTATCAATACGCACGTGATAACAACCTAAAGAGTGCGGATCAATGCGATGATGAAAAGGATGATCCTGAAATGAATATTAATGATGCATTTATCAAAAGCTGCAGGAGCTCTTTCGAGAAATAATTGCTTGGCACCTGTCAGAATACGTAAATTTCTCAGAAGGACAATGCATAAAGATAAGTAATAGGATGAGTGATAAAATTGGCTGCGCTACTTATAAGTTGCGCAGCTGTTTTTCAGATTATGAGCTTAATTACTAATCCTAGTAACGCCGAACCGATGATGACTCGGAGCACACTCTGATTAAACTTAAATAATGCGACTATAGCTAAAATAGCAATAATGGCAGAAATATAATCAAAACTTCCTTCAAAGCCCTTTGGCCAAAGCACGTGGTAACATAAAAAGAGAGCTAAATTCAGAATTACACCCACCACGGCAGCGGTAATGGCTGTTAAAGGGGCTGTGAATCTAATTTGATTATGCGTGGATTCTATGACAGGCGCCCCCGCTAAAATGAAGAAAAATGAGAAAATAAACGTAAACCAAGTGACAATGATTGCACCTAATGCACCCGCAATAAATTGATGCTCAACACCTAATAGAGATTGATTGTAAGCCGCCAAGAAGCCGACAAAAGCCACCACCATGATCAACGGACCAGGAGTACTTTCACCTAGAGCTAGTCCATCAATCATTTGAGTTGGTGTCAGCCAGTGATAAAAACCGACGGCCCCCTGATATACGTAAGGCAGAACAGCATAAGCTCCCCCGAATGTCATAAGAGCAGCTTTGGTAAAAAACCAAGCAAGTTGAGTATAAGAATGACTCCATCCAAAAATTGCTGTTAAAGAGATGAGCGGAATTATCCATAAAAGTGCTGAGATTACTGCTATTTTGATTAGATGCGACCATTTAAAAATGGCGTGTTCAGGTGTGGGAGTGTCGTCATCAATAATTGCACGACCATAAGATTTTTGACTGGAATGATGTGCATTTACCTGAAATAACTCTGGAAGCTTTTTACCTGCGAAATAGCCTGATATAGCTGCACATAGAACAATTAAAGGGAAAGGGACATTAAAAATAAATATTGCAATAAAAGCGACAACTGCAATTGCCCATAGAAATTTATTCTTTAATGATCGACTACCAATACGATAAGTGGCATGAAATACAATGGCTGCAACTGCTGGCTTAATGCCATAAAACAAGCCCGCAATGATCGGGACATCTGCATATTTAACATAAACCCAAGACAACCCGATCAGGATAAATAGAGAGGGTAAAACAAAGAAAACACCTGCAACGATGCCTCCTTTGGTTTTATGCATTAACCAACCAATATAAGTTGCGAGTTGTTGAGCTTCAGGCCCAGGTAACAACATGCAGTAGTTCAGAGCATGCATAAACCGCTTTTCTGAAATCCATTTTTTTTCTTCAACCAGCTCTTGATGCATAACAGCAATTTGCCC
>CABFOG010000129.1_pt1 | contig 26426 bp, 21 predicted proteins | sample 3522001 | NCBI WGS metagenome assembly CABFOG01 (sample SAMEA5312485, study PRJEB27640) | indoor metagenome | biome: indoor environment; feature: controlled; material: polymer antistatic dissipative epoxy resin | place: Italy | collected 2014-05-27
GAGGTGATCTCGATGCAGACAGGGACAATTGCAGTTGAACCTGATTCAGTAGGGAATAACCAGTGCGGGACTAACCCACAAAACAAAAATAAGCAAAACACACAGACTTTACTCGAATTAGCCAAAGCAAAGGGTTGGGGGACAGGGATTGTGACCACGACGCGGATCACGCATGCCACACCAGCATCGACTTATGCGCATATTTGCCACCGTGATGCTGAAAATGACATTGCATCACAATTAGTACCAAGCTCTAAAGGGGATATCTATCAGCACTATAACCAAAAACTCAAAGATGGAGTCGATGTGGTTTTAGGTGGGGGGAAGCGTCAATTTTTGCCTAAAGATGCAGGCGGAGAACGTACTGATGGGCGCGATCTAATTATCGAGATGCAAAAGGCAGGCTATCGCGTGGTTTTTGATGAAAGCCAACTCTCCCAAGTGCAGCTGGCGAAAAATGAAAAATTATTGGGTTTATTTAATCACAGCCATTTAAATTATGACTTGGATCGCACCAAGAAAAACTTGGCGGAGCCGAGTCTCAAGCAAATGACGCTGTCTGCTTTAGACATCCTGACGCAGAATAAAAAAGGCTTTTTCCTGATGGTGGAGGGTGGGCGTATAGATCATGCGCTACATGACACCAATGCCAAACGTGCTTTACAAGACACGATAGCTTTAAATGATGCTTTAGAAGCAACTATTCAAAAACTTAAACAAAGTGATCCTGAACTTAAAAATACACTGATTGTAATCACAGCCGACCATGATCACACCTTGGTTTTAAATGGTTATGCCAAGCGTACAGGAAAATACGTCGAAGGTAAGGAAACCAGTGTGCTTGGATTGGTAAAAAACTATGATCAAGCGGGCTTTGCTCAAGATATTCATGGTCAACCTTATCCGATTATCGGTTTTGGTACGGGCAAAAAACGCCCCACTCAAAACCGTATGGATGACTTGGTACTGAACTTAAAAGACACTGATGTCTGTCATCCTGTACAAGGGCCAAAGGCACCACAAGGTGAAAAATATAGTTTCACCTATCCTTTGGCTGAAACGGGTTGGTGTACGGGCACTGCTGCGGATGATTTCCAACAAGAAGCTGTGATTCAAACGGGCTATAAAGATAAAGAAACGCATGGCGGTGCAGATGTGTTTTTAGGTGCGATTGGTCAGGGAGCCGATCAGTTCTCAGGTAGCCTTGAAAATATTGAGGTCAATCACCTCATTCGTAAGATCACAGGCTTATAGCAGAGGGATATTACATGAAACATACTTTAAAAACCCTCCCATACATGATGCTTCTGCTTACAGCGTCGATTTCTTCAAGTGCTTTGTATGCTGCGGACACCACAGTTACACCGACGAAAAGCGTTATATTCTTTTTAGGCGATGGCATGGGACCAACCACAGTGACGGCAAGTCGTATTTATGCTGTGGGGGAAAATGGCAAACTGGCCATGGACCGCATGAAGCACGCAGCACGGATTAAAACCTATTCTGAGGATGGTCAAACCACAGATAGCGCTCCCTCTATGGGCGCCTATATGACTGGGCAGAAAAATAAAAATGAAGTGATTGCCATGACAACAGGAACGGTTGCGGTCGAACCTGAAGAAGGAAAATTGCCGAATGGCAAAAGCTTAGCGAAAGCCATCAACCGTTGTCCAGAACAGGGCAGTAGTATGGTCGCAGGGATGCCTGCGTTAAGTATTTTAGAACTGGCAAAAAAGCAGGGTAAAGCGGTTGGCGTAGTGACGACGACCGAACTCACCCATGCTACACCTGCTGCAACCTATGCTCATATCTGTCACCGTGATGCACAATACGATATCGCGCTTCAAGCTGTTCCAAAAGGTAAAGCCTATAATCCAAACTTATTGGATGGCATTAATGTCCTTATGGGAGGCGGCTTAAATCACTGGACGCCTTATGATGCAGTCTCTAACCCCAAAGGGCGCTTGGATGGCCGTGATTTATTGGCAGAGTTTAAACAGCAGGGTTATCAAACCGTTTTAAGCCAAAGTGATTTGGCGCAGACGGTCAATACTCAGAAAATTTTCGGCATATTCTCGACACAATCGCATTTAAATTATGATTTGGACCGACTAAAGAAGAATATAGAGACTGAACCGAGTCTGGCGGTGATGACTGGTAAAGCGATTGATGCACTGCAAGCACAGAGTAATGGACAAGGCTATTTTCTGATGGTTGAGGGTGGACGTATTGACCATGCGCTACATGCCAATAATGCCAAACGGGCATTGCAAGAAACCAAGGCATTTAATGATGCAATCCAAAGTGCACTGGATAAAGTGGACTTGAGCAATACCTTGATTGTGGTGACGGCAGACCATGACCATGTGATGACATTTAATGGTTATGCCGCACGAACGGGCCAAACGACGGAAACTAATCCGGGTATTTTGGGACTGAGCTATGACTATAATATTGCAAAAGAGCAAAATGCTTACAGCAAAGTGCTGGCTGATGGCCAAGTACATAATCCATACCGCGATGTAAATGGGGCAACAGGAACGACACTTGTTTTTGGAAATGGTACAGGCAAGCGTTTAGATATCCGTGACAGTATTAGCAACGAGCAAGCCTTTGCCGACGACTATAAACAAGAAGTCGGGGTACAACTGGCGAAAAGTGAAACGCATGGCGGCGGAGATGTAATGCTGTTTGCTGAAGGAAAGAATTCAAATCTATTCAAAGGCACACAAGAAAATACATGGGTATTTGAGCAATTGAAAAAGGCGTTTGGATTTTAATGGATACAAGATTAATACGACCGTTCAAATTCAAAATGAAGTTCTTAGCATTGTCTTTCAGTCTGCTCAGTCCATGGGTATGGTCAGCGGATGAATATCGTATTGATTATCAGATTGAACGGGTGGATACCAATGGGGTCACGACCATCCAAAAATACAGTGAGAAAATGATTCGAGATGCGCAAAATATTTGGATTGAACGTTTAAACACTCAAGTGCATGCTGACAAAGCCCATACATATAGTAACGCTCAAGTGTCTACCAAAACAGAAACCCATCAGCATGCGAGTTTTGACAGTGCAATTCAGTGGATGCAGCGCAAAGATGCAGTCGAGCAAGCAAACGTAAACGTAGTAAGTCCGTTTCAGCGTTTTTATATTTTGCCAGATGAAAAAATACGGGTGCAATTGCAGGATGTCGATCAAGAAATGCTAGGGCTGAAAAACTGTTGGCGCTGCGAATATAGTTTGATTCATCCTGATATTTTAAAGCGAGCACAATTGATTCAACGTGATCTGAAGTTAGCGCATTATCAAATACGCAGTGCTGAGCAAACGTTGAATATTATATGGAATGAACAGGATCAACTGGTTCAAAAATATGAATTGCTCAAGCCGACGTCGGGCTATGCCAAAACCTTTATAGTGCGCAAAATTGACCAACATGTGGCTACACCTTGGACTCAAACAGACAAATACAGCGAACGTGACTATGCGGACTTTAGTGATTAGCCGATGAGTTTTTGACTTTTAATTTCGACGTTACAATAGAAATACCCGTAATTTTGAGGGTAAAAAATAAGCGCTTAGGACTGTGCCGCTTGTACAGTTAAACCACTCCAACGCTTAAACGCACGTCGAAAATTGGTCGCATCGTTAATTTGTAAATACAGAGAAATCTGTTCAGTTTTAAAACCATGTACACGATATAAAATGATGGCGGTATGCAAACGACTTTGATCGAGTTGCGCCTGAAAATGGGTCTGATGCTTTTTCAGTTTACGTTTTAAGGTGGCAGAACTCATTTGAAAATAGTCAGCGGTTTGTTCAAGTTGAATATTATTTTGAATATTCTGCATGAAGTATTGATGCAAACTGAGCAAAAAACTCTGTTGAATATTTTGAGCTGTCATTTCTTTCAGCGCATGTTGATAACTGATTGCAGCTAAGGTCGAAGAGGCATTGGGAAGTTTTTCATGGACCAAGTCACGAGGTAGGCTCATCATGTTGATCGGGCGATTAAACTCTAAAGCACTGCCTAAATGCGTCCAATATTGTTCAATATAATCAGGTTCAGAAAAATTAAATTCGAATTTCCACGCTAACTTGGTTTGATACAGTTGACGGCTAAACGCTTGTATTGCACTCATTGCAATTTCGATTAAAAAGCGATTTTCAAGCTTGTTTTCATCTAACCAATAAATATGAATATGGCTTTGACTATACATGAGTCGAGGGCATAACCATGGTGAAACGGACGCGGAAAATTCTAAATACCGGCTAAGTGCCTCATCGAAGGTCGATGCATAAAGCATGGATTTAATGGCGTCATTAAAGGGAGTGGTTAAACTGCGCTGACCAAATAAGAAACTGATGTCCTGATTGCGAAAGCACTGTTCAGCATTTTTTAAAACCTGTTGTAACTGTTGTTGACTAATTAGTTTTTGCCCCGAAAAGATATCTTCTAAGAAAATACTGCTGCCACTGAGCAGGACGTGATGTTCGACTTCATGACTCGCTGCCAAATCAATTAAAATAGACAATTGATGATGCGCAGGAATGTAGCTGTAGTCGCATTCAAAGCTCATACCATGACTCGCTTCGGCGAATAGTACTGCTTCACTTGGAGCAATTGCTGATTTAAGGCATTCAAGAGTTGTTGGGCAGTTTGGTATTGTCCGACAGCGCAGCAGGTCGTGAGTGCTTTTAGAGGAATGTGCATAGACAGATCACGTTGATAATAAGCACTGACCATAAGCATGCGTTCAAGTTGAGCTGCCATTTTTTCAGCCTGTTGTAGCTTAGTCTCTGGTAATAGCATAATAAAACGATCTCCTGCGAAGCGACAGAGAAGGTCTTGTGGTCGTAAGTTTAAGCTAATCAATTGTGAAACATGCTGTAAAATAGATGTGCCTTCATCAAAGCCATATGTTTGATTAATCTGATTAAAATTATGCATATCTAACAATATGACGGACATATCGCTGGGTTCATGCAAGTTTTGCTCAATTGCAGCTTTGAGCTGTGTTTTAAAGTAATGAGCACCGGCCAAAGGGGTAAGTGCATCGAATAAGCGATGATCCCGATAGATGCGTTCTCGTTTTTGCATGTGTTTAGAAATCGCCAGTTCTTCTTGATGCCAAAAATAAATCCCGATGGTAAATAGACACAGTCCAATTGGAAAAGGAATGGACTCAAGCCATGCATCCCACATGATTTCTTTAGGCAGGCGAATAAACTCATCTAAGCTATCCATCCACATGTGGAAAAAAATAAAACATAGTCCATAAAAGATATAGTTGGTTACACGGCCTAGAGGACGGCTTTTAATAATAAAGAAAATCCAAATACCAATAAAAACAGATGCTCCCCCTTCACCTAAAATATCGACCCAGTTCCATTCAGCAAATGACTTGCTCTGCCCAAGTAAGATAAACAACCAAAGGGATAAGCTACAGGCAGTCGCTACACATAATAAAGGCCAGCGGTAGTAAGCAAAGTATTTAGGCATAGCATTTTTTGAAATGATTTATTTTCGCCCAAGCTAAACAGATTTAGATGACAGTTTGATGGCAATGGCTAGGGTCAAAATAGATCAGGGTATTTTTGATTTTTGAGAGTAAAAATGCTGAAAAACCCTATCTTTGAGGTGAATATGCATCATTCTGTATGCTCAGTATTTTCTCTATACAGATCAAATTAGCTCATTTTTTGCTGAAAAAGGCCAAAAACAAATAAAAAGGACAGATCGTAAAAGGCACTGTCACATCATGTTCACATTCAATTTCTATTGTGCGTTCAAACCATGCCACTTTGGCTTGAGGGGAAGAACATAATGCAAAATAATCAGAGCCGTTTCATGAAACATAAGCGTGCGGGTTTTCAGCTCAGCACACTGGTCCTGTCAATGCTGAGCATGACGCATCTACATGCCGAAGATAACACGGTGGAATATGTACAGGTCATTGGTCAAGCTGCAAGTATGGATAAAGCACTCAAAGAACAAAAACGTGCCGACCAAATCAGCAGTGTGGTACATGCCGATGGCATTGGACAATTACCCGATGACAATGCCGCAGAAGCGTTGCAACGGATACCAGGTGTATCTACAGAGCGTGACCAAGGCGAAGGACGTTTTGTTTCCGTTCGTGGTTTAGGCGCTGACTTAAATGCAGTAACCATCAATGGTACTTTGGTTCCCGCGCCTGAAAGCGATCGCCGTGGCGTAGCATTGGATGTCTTACCTTCAGAGCTAGTACAGTCATTGGCTGTGGTGAAAACGCTGACACCAGACATGGATGCCAACTCATTAGGTGGTACGGTGCAGGTTGAAAGTTTATCGGCTTTTGACCATGACGGTTTGTTTTATACGGGAACGATTGAAGGTGGTTATGATGAAAAACGGGAAAAATATAGCCCTAAAGCATCTGGTGCTATCAGTAATCGTTTCAGTGTTGGTGAGGGGCAAGACAACCTTGGGGTGGCACTGGCACTGAGTTATCAAAACCGAAAATTTGGCTCGGACAATGTTGAAACGGGTGGGGCTTGGGATGGCGATGCACTTGAAGAAACCGCAATGCGTCAATATGACATCGAACGTGAGCGCATTGGTGCGGGTTTAAACTTTGATTACCGTCCGAATGACACAGGCGAATACTATTTAAGAACTTTATATAGTCGCTTTAAAGACACTGAATCACGTCAGGAAGTGGCGGCTGAATTTTCTGATCCACAACTTGCAGGCCAGCGTGGTGATGCAGAAGTGACTCGTTCACTGAAGAGCCGTGAAGAAACACAAGAAATACAGTCTTTTGTCCTCGGTGGTAAGCAAGGTTTTGGCACGTGGACGGTGGAAGGTCAGCTCGGTTATAGCGAAGCATCGGAGGAAAATCCAGGGGGAATTTCGGGGGCAAAATACCAAGGTGATTTTAGTAATGTTGGATTTAATAGTACGCAAAAACCTGTAATTACGGCAGACCAAGATTTTTATGATGCGGCCAACTATGAGTTAGATTCGGTGTCGTGGGAAAAATCTAAAACCACCGATAAAGAATACAACGGTAAATTAGACATTTTGAAAGACTATATGCTGGGGAATTATGCTGCTGCATTGAAGTTCGGCGGAAAAATCAGTCAACGTGAAAAAACCAACAATACCGATGAATGGAAATATGAAGATCTCAGTACGTCAAGTTCAGATTTCAATTCAAACAGCCATTATGAACTGGGACAGTTTGGTCCAACCATTAATGAAAATGCTATTAAAGATAAAATCAGTGGATTAAATCCAAATGATTATGTGGTTGCTGACGGTTCAATCATTAATGACTTTAAGTCGAATGAAGACATACAAGCGGCTTATGTCATGAATACCGTTGATTTGGATCAACTGCGTGTGATTGCAGGCTTACGTTATGAAAATACCAACTTTGAAGCACGTGGTTTTGAGTTCAACGATGATGTGATCACTGCGACTAAATATGAAAATGACTATGATCATTGGTTGCCAAGCCTACATTTACGTTATCAATTGGCCGATAACGCTTACCTCCGTGCCGCTTGGACCAATAGTGTGGTACGTCCAAACTTTGCGCAAAGTGCACCAGGTGTCTATATCGATGGCGATGAAGCTGAGTTTGGTAACCCAATGTTAAAGCCTTTAGAATCTTCTAACTTTGATTTGGGGGTAGAAAAGTATTTTGGCAAAGCCAGTATGGTGGGTTTCTACGCATTTTATAAAGATATCGATAACTTTATTTATAACACCAATATTGCAGGAACAGGGCAATGGGCTGACTTTGATGAAGCTATAACCTATAAAAATGGTAATGAAGCAAAACTGTACGGGATGGAGTTTGCCTACTCACAAAAGTTTGACCATCTAGGAGCACCATGGAACGGGTTCTTGTTGGGTTTAAATACCACCTTTAGTAAGTCAGAGGCGGATATTGATTCGATGAAAGATGGCGAACTTCTGAGCCGTCGTATTCATTTACCAAACCAGTCGGATGTGGTCGGTAATGCCATGATTGGTTGGGAAAATGAGCGCTTTGGTGTACGACTTTCAGCAAATTATAAATCGAACTATTTGTATGCATTAGGTGATATCGACACGCCAGAAAAAGACATTTATACCGATGACCAAATCTTCCTTGATTTCAGTAGTCATGTGAATTTATCTAAAAACTTACAATTGACGTTTGATGTGCAAAACATCACCGATGAAACTTATTACAACTATGCAGGTTCTAAGGCTTATAACGCTCAATATGAAGAATATGGCCCAGCTTACAAACTTGCACTGACCTACACCCACTTTTAAGTCGAATTAAATTTAGTTCTCAGGTTTGCTCAGCAGAAGCAGACCTGAGTTTCCTTGCCCAATTTTGAGTGTCTCTATGAAATTTTCATCTTTTAAATTGTCTGCTTTAAGCAGTTGCTTGCTGTTATTAAGTGCATGCAGTCAGCACAACGTGCCCCAAGCTCCGCAAAATAGCCAGTCGTTAAGCCCAGTTGAAATACCAATAGATCAGCCTATGGCTGCGAAGTTGCAATTACGTGAAGTCGACATGAATGGGGCAAAAACTGAGGATGTGCAATGGTTAAGCTTGAGTGCATGGCCTGAAGTTGCCGCACTGTTGAGCAGTAAAAACAAAGGGCTACAAATCTTAGATGATCAACAAAATGTACTACATCAAATTCAAGGTCAGTTTGGGCGTTTTGATTATCGGATTGGTTCGGAGCGTTTATTGATTGCTGCGTCAAATGTGCAACAACAGCAAATTCAATTGATGAGCATGAACTTAAAAAATAAAGCATGGGACAAACCCAGCTTCATTCCAAAGCGTTCATTTAAGTCTGAAGATGTTTGTCTATATACCGACGATCAAGGGCTGAGTTTTGCTTTTTTAGTGGGTGAAGAGGGGCTTGGTGAGCAATGGTTGGTGGCTCAGCATGAGAAGGCTTTGGTTCAACCACAGTTGGTACGTCGTCTTAGTTTTCCACCTGCCAGCAGTGTATGCAAAGTGAATGATAGCACCGCAGAGCTGTTCATTAATGAAGAGAATGTTGGGGTTTGGGCATATCCAGCTCATTCTGAAGCTGACATGGTGCGTCAAGCGGTGGATCTCGTGCAACCTTTTGGTTCGATTCAAGGTTCACCCTCTGCAATTGCGATTGTAGATGATCATGTCGCCGTACTCGATGCAGAAAAACCTTTGCTTTATCGTTATCAAAAGCAAGATAAGCAATGGAAAGCACTGCCATCCTTACAATTAGACACGGTGAAAGAAGCAGAGACTTTGAGTGTTCAAGGTAATTTAACTGATAAATCCTTGCTGATTTTAGATGATAAAACCGTAAAAGTGACAGATGTGGAATGGGAAACTCAGACCCAGACCAAAGCTCAAAATATCATCACCATTCCAGCAGAAGTGCAGACCGAGGGTGTGCCAAGTACAGGTGACGCGGCTGATGATCCTGCGATTTGGCATAACGCTACACAGCCGAGTCAATCCCGCATTTTAGCGACAGATAAACAAGGTGGTCTACAGGTTAACGACTTACAGGGCAAAACTGTGCAGTACTTGCCAGTAGGGCGATTGAATAATGTCGATGTACGCCACGGTTTTAAATGGGGCAATCAGACAGTCGATTTGGCGGTGGCATCGAACCGAGATCATAACAGCCTGCATCTCTTTGCGATTCAACCCAAAACGGGCAAGGTTTCTGTGCTCGGCGAGTTAGCAACTACATTGGATGATATTTATGGCATTTGTATGTACCGCGATGCTCAAGGGGAAATCTATGCCATTCCTAACGATAAAAACGGGACTTTCGTTCAATACCATATTACGGCTGCACAGCAAAAATTACGGACTGAAGAAGTACAACGTTTTTCAGTTCAAACCCTACCTGAAGGCTGTGTCGTAGACGATGCCACAGGACGTATTTTCTTGGGTGAAGAAGATGTCGCGGTGTGGGTAAAAGATCTCAATCCAAAAACTCAGCTCCCTATGCAGCAGGTGATAGGTGTAGGAGAGGTGATGCATGATGACATTGAGGGAATGGGACTTTATCACGGTAAAAAGCAAAGTTATTTGGTGGTTTCAAGCCAAGGCAATGACAGCTTTGTGGTGCTTGATGCCGCAGCACCTTATACGGTTCGTGGCGCATTTCGTGTAGGCATCAATATCGACAAAGGCATTGACGCTGTGTCTGAAACAGATGGACTAGATGTGAGTTCCCTAAATTTTGGTGGCAAATGGAAGCAAGGCATGTTGGTGGTGCAAGATGGACGTAAACGGATGCCTGAAACCAATCAGAACTTTAAATATGTGCCGTGGGAAAAAATCGCTCAAGCCCTGCATTTGGACTAAATAGCGCTTTAGTACCTGAGTGAGTACATGGGCTGCTAAAGAATCACAGCCCATTTTAAAAATATATATGTACTGCACCATGCAGTAAAAAAAATTGGAGTGCGTTATGCAAGCAACGATGGATCAAATGTCAGTTTGGATGTTGATTAGCCATGCCAGTGTGTTGGTAAAAGTAGTGATGTTGATTTTGGTTTTATCCTCAGTCGTAAGTTGGTATTTAATCGTGCGTCACGGCATGTTACTTCGTGGACAAGAGCAGCTTTGGAACCGTTTTTTAAAGAATTTTAGACAGCAAAAAGATCTCAATCTTTTACAGCAAGATTACCAACAGCCTGCACAACAAAAAGGCGTAGTCAGCATTTTTCAACATGGGGTGGATGAATACCATCAATTGATCAAAGATGAGCAACTCACCACAAGTGATGTGATTGATGGGGTAGAACGTCGTTTGCTCAGCAGCATCAGTGAAGAAGAAGAAAAGCTTCAGCAAAATCTGACCTTTCTTGCAACAGTTGGTTCAGTCAGCCCGTATATAGGCTTATTTGGAACGGTCTGGGGCATTATGAATGCGTTTATTGGACTGTCTGCCGTTGAACAGGCAACCCTCAATACAGTTGCACCAGGGATTGCAGAAGCGCTGATTGCGACAGCTATTGGTTTATTTGCCGCTATTCCTGCGGTCGTGGCGTATAACCGCTTTTCGGCACGTGCTGACAAGCTTTCCAGTCGTTATTACGGTTTTGCCAATGAGTTGCAAACGCGTATTTATCGTTTGTTGGGGCACACTGAGCGCACTTCGCGTTAAGGAGCAAGAACCATGATTAAGCGTCCTCAAAAATTAAAACCCAATGCTGAAATGAATGTGGTTCCTTATATTGATGTCATGTTGGTGTTGTTGGTAATTTTTATGGTGACTGCACCAATGTTGACGCAAGGCATTCAAATTGATTTGCCTAAAGTGGATGCCAATGTCATGCCCGCGTCACAACAGCAGCGTATTGTAACCTTATCTATTCAAGCCAATGGCCAGTATTACTGGAATATTGGATCAGAAGTGAATACCGAGAAAGTTACGGATCAGGCCATTGATTTAGCCACTATGCAACAAAAGCTCGTTCCGATTATTCAAAAAGATAAAAGCCTACAGTTTTATGTACGTGCCGATCAGGATGCTGATTATCAACTGGTTGCACAGGCTATAGCATCCTTACAAAAAAGTGGGGTAACGAACTTGGGGCTAGTGACAGAGGAGCCACAATCATAATGGCAACCGTTTCCAAAATTAGGTTTCGTGATCAAGGTCTAGCATTTTCGGTCACGGCTGGATTGCATATTGCGCTAATTGCATGGTTATGTACGGTTGAGATGCATGAAACATTGGCGGAACCCAAGCCGAAAACCATTCAATTACAATTTGTGAAAATACCACCTCCAGCCAAACAACAACCAGAACCTAAAAAGCCTGAACCGATAGTCGAAGAAAAGCCGCTATATGAGCCTGTCAAAAAACAGGTTGAGAAACCTGCTGAAGTCCAACCGCAAACCACCAAGAAGTTTGTAGAGTCGCAGAGCAACAAAATTGTACCTACAGCGTCTAAACCGACACAGCAAGTCGTGACGGAAAAGCAAACGGCAACAGCAGAATCTCAGAAAACAGTAGATACGCAGTCTAAGGCAGATATACCAACACAGACGAAGACCCAAAAATCTGTAGAACCCAAAGCACAAACTCATCCTGAATCATTTGATGTTAAAAATTATCAACCTGTTACAAAAATAGCACCAGCTTATCCTGAACAAGCTTTGGATCGTAAGCTGGAGGGGGATTGTACGGTGGTGTATAGCGTGAACGAAAAAGGACGGGTAGAAAATCCCAAGGCACAAGGCGACTGTCATCCGATGTTTGTACGACCTTCGATTCAGGCTGCTCTCTCTTTTAAATATCAGCCTCGTCTCGTCGATGGCAAACCGACCAGTGTGTCGAATGTTAAAAATACCTTCCAATATCGTATTGAAAGTTAATTTTATTTAATAGAACAGCTTAGCTGCACAAAGATTTTAATGAGAGTTTATTCAGTAAAATAATTCTCAAATGAAAAAACCTTAAGCAAGTCTATTTCTTAAAGTATAGGCAGAAAATTTTGTGTGAAAAAATCTAAATTTACCGACAGGCTAGTTTTCAATTAGTAATATTTATGGTTTTTCACGATACAATTGCTGTGCTGTTATAGTTTTCTGACAGCGTTATTGTAGCTATTGATTCGTACTAAAATGGATGAAAATTGAATAAACAAAGGATCATAATCTTGAGGTTAAATATCTTTTCTTCAATGTTTGTGCTGGACTTCAAGTAAACAGGTTGAGTGATGATAGAAGTTGATGGAAACGCCAACGGTTTCTATGTTGGGAGTAATCCTCAATTAAACTTTGCTGCAAACTTCAAATCGGTGGTTGATAGGAGGGCGAAAATGCGTTCCAATCGACATCTAGGTGATCTAAAGAAACAATTTAATTTGGGATATGCTCATGGATGGTTTATCTGAATTTTCTTGGCAAAATATAAAATACAATTTTTACACGACAGGTGTGCTTCCACAAATAGTAGAGCGAGATTCGCCCATTTTACAAGCATGGGAACGGTCTAAAAAAGCGGGTTTAAGTCCATTTTCTAAACTGACCTCATTACATGAATTTCCTGTCGATCATTTGTCTTGTGAGGATGTCAAATTCGCTGCACTAGCTGAAGTGGTTTTAAACGATATTTGGCAGTTATTTGGGCAGCAGGATGTCAGTGTTTTTTTAATTAACCAGCAGCTTAAAATTATTGCTGAACGGCATAATCCTGATTTAGATGAACAGTATCATTTTTTACGGACAGGTCGAGTGATTGATCCCTCTATATTTGGGGCCATTGCACCGACATGTAGTGTTCTGTCGAAACAACCGATGATCATGACAGGACATCAGCATTATTTAGATGAGTTTGCCAATTATTCTTGTGCTTCTGTGCCTATTTTTAATGGGGAAGGAGAGGTTTTAGGGGCCTTGGATATCACTTCACCGCAAGGACTTTTGGCCAGTAATTGGCTTCGGCATTTACTCTATCAAAGTTATATTTTAGAAAATAAAGTGATTCTTGTAGAACTCAAACGAAATCAACGCGTACTTTATTTTCAGCATTCAAAAGACTTACTTGAAAATGCCTATACCGGTCTGATCGTGCTGGATGATTATGGACAAGTTGTGAAAGCTAACCAAATGGCGTTGAAATTACTCAACTGTTCGATTGAATCGTTACGACATCGTTCTATTCATGATTTCTTTTTAGCAGAGCATTTGAACCAGTTCGACGCGAGTGATGCATTTTTTATCCAGAGTCATGATCATGCATTTTTCTATGCACAGCTTCGTCAGTTCAGTGTAAAGGTCCCCAATCAAGCTCAAACTATTATAGTACCTCATTCGCTTGATCAAGCACTGAAAGCCTTAAAGGCAGATATTCCAGTACTGATTACAGGAGAAACGGGGACAGGTAAAGACCACTTCGCACAGCACCTTCATCAAAAGCTGGATGCTAATTTACCTTTTATTTCCATTAACTGTGGTGCGATTCCTGATCATTTATTGGAAGCAGAATTGTTTGGTTATGAGGGCGGTGCTTTTACAGGGGCAAAAAAGCAGGGTGAAAGAGGGCTGATTGAGTTGGCGGATCAAGGAATTTTATTTCTCGATGAAATTGGTGATTTGCCTTTACATTTGCAAGTCAAAATTTTACGCGTCTTACAAGATCAACAATTTTATCGCGTTGGGGGACGAAAACCGATTAAATCAGCATTTAAATTATTATGTGCAACTCATCAAGACTTAAAAACGAAAATTGAACAACAGACATTCCGTAGCGATTTATATTACCGGATCTGTGGTTTTCAAGTGCATCTAGAGCCTTTGCGTTTCCGTCAGGATAAGCAGGCTATTTTCCATAAAATTCTGCATCAATTTGGCATAACGCAATGGTCAGCCAAGGTTGAACAGCAGTTTCACAGCTATACATGGTCGGGGAATATTCGTGAGCTTATTCACATTGTACGGTTATCGGCTGCGTTTAATGAAGGCGATGTTTTGACACAGCTTTATTTGCCTGAGTCCTCAGTTGGTATTCAAACGATGAATCAACCTAAATTATCAGTGGAAAACCAACACTTAAATACGATGACCAAACATATGGTCATGCAGGTATTAGATGAAGAAAATGGCAATATTGCACGCACGGCAAAGCGCCTAAATATTTCAAGAACAACGGTGTATAAATACATCAGTAGTTAGGCTTATTGCTTTCATTTAAAGTGAAGTGTTTATTGAATTGTGTAGATAGATGTTTGATCAAACTATTCACCCCCGTTGTTTCTTTAAAGATGACTTGATATCAAAGGACTGTTCAGTTACTGAACAGTCCTTTTTTAATGTGTCTAGATGATGGACATGATAAGTTTTTATTGATTTTAAGTTGTTGATTTTAATAAATTAAGATATTGGCATGCAAACTGCAATTATTCTCTGACTCATATTTGATGAATCGCAATACTGAACCTGTTTGTACATCCGATATGGATGAAAATGCCATAAAAACTTTCAGTATGCGGAATGAGTGATTAAGGACAATTTAGAGAAAAGGGACCATGTTATGCATTTTGCGAATAGAAATGCGGGATTACTCATATTGGGTGCATTGCTTACTCAACAGAGTTACGCCATTGATGTCAATGTCGGAGATTATACAACGCTCCCAAGTGGGACGAATCTTGGAGTCTTCTACTATCAACATAGTGAAATGGATGGCTATTATCAAAAGGGCGATAAAACCCATGCCGACTCTCGCTCAGATATTGGGATTGCACGCTTCATTCATTACACAGACATCGCTGGATTACGAGCGACGCCACAAGTGGTCATTCCATTTGGCTCAGTGCGAAATACTCAAATTGGTGATGCACATTTAAATAATGCATCAGGTTTTGCCGATCCCATTATTGCCTCTGCATTTTGGTTGATTAATCAACCTGAACAAGGAGCTTCAGGTCGTTATCTTGCAGTTACTCCATTTATTTATTTGCCACTGGGGCAGTATGACAAACATGACGCCGTGAATCTGGGTGAAAACCGTTTTAAATATGATGTGCAGTTGGCTTGGGTACAACCGCTTTATGGCAAGTGGGGTTTCGAGTTTTACCAAGATGCTATCTGGTATGGGGATAATGATGACGCGGGCAGTGGGAATCAGACACTGTCACAAGACACCAGTTATCAAACACAGGTCAATTTACGTTATGACTTAAATGCCAAGCAACGCTTTGCATTGGGTTATGCAGCGAACTATGGCGGTGAGCAGTTTTTGGATGGTGTCAGACTCAATCAGAACATGGAAAAGCAGCAAGCACGATTTGAGTTTCAACACATGATGAATGCCAAAACTCAAGTGAGTGCACAGTTGGTCTCAGATACCCAAGTTGAAAGTGGATTCAAGAAAGAATTGGGACTGAACTTTCGGCTTTTTTACATTTTTTAATTCAAAACATGTGTGATGACAACACATCCATTGCTCCAATTTTGCCACGATGAAAATGGAATGATGTATGGGTTGTTCAAGTCAATTTTAACGAGGTCATTATGTCGATATTAACAAAAGAGATTTGGGATAAAAAACTGTTCAATGGTTCATGGCAGTCATCCCAGCAGACGTATAAGGTTGTTGAGGTAGCAACAGGTCAAGGTCTCGGTGAGATCGGCTATGCTGCTGCTCAAGATGTGGTGGATGCAGCACAACAAGCAAAATCGGCACAACAGGCATGGTGGGCACTGAGTTATCAAGAACGCCAAGCGGTTTTTGAGCGTGCAGCAGCTTTACTCACAGAGCACCAAGCCGACGTGATTGAATGGCTCGTCAAAGAAAGTGGTTCTCTACAGCTTAAAGCTGGGTTCGAAGTCAGTATTTCGATTCAAGTGCTTAAACATTGTATCGGTTTACCTGCTGCGGATCAGGGCACATTACTGCCGACTCAAAATGGAAAATTAAGCATCGCCAAACGCATACCCTTAGGTGTGGTCGGGGTCATTTCACCTTTTAATTTCCCACTCTATTTAGCATTACGTGCTGTTGCACCAGCTTTGGCACTGGGTAATGCCGTGGTGCTTAAACCAGATGAACGAACAGCTGTTTGCAGCGGTTATGTGATTGCCCGTATTTTTGAACTCGCAGGGCTTCCAAAAGGTCTTCTGCATGTTTTACCGGGTGGAGCCGAAGTTGGGGAAGCACTGACGCTGGATAAAAATATTGCCAGTATTCAGTTTACTGGCTCAACAAATGTCGGGCGTATTGTGGGTGCCAATGCCGCAAAGACTTTAAAGAAAGTATCGTTAGAGTTAGGCGGTAAAAACTCGCTGATTATTTTGGATGATGCTGATATAGAACTTGCTACTGAAAATATTGCATGGGGTGCATTTTTGCACTCAGGTCAAATCTGTATGACATCAGGCAGAATTTTGATCCATCAAAATATTTATGAACAAGTTAAACAGCGTGTAATTGAAAAAGTGAAGAACTTTGTGGTGGGCAACCCAAGTGAAGGCCATGTCACTATTGGCCCTCTGATTAATGCTAAACAAGCGCAACGTGTAGAACAATTAGTGAATGCAGCTGTTGCAGAAGGTGCAACATTAGACGTGGGTGGACGTGCCGATGGTGTATTTTTTGAACCGACTGTTCTTTCGGATGTGACAGCTAATAATTCAATTTTTAGTGAAGAAATTTTTGGACCTGTGGCTGTACTGATTCCTTTTACTACAGACGAACAAGCGATTGAACTTGCTAACGATGGAGACTATGGGCTTTCAGCAGGGGTGATTAGCTCAAATGTTGGACGTGCTATGCAGCTTGGTGTGCAACTCAAAGTGGGTTTGCTACACATCAATGACCAAACCGTAAATGATGAAACAGTAAATCCATTTGGTGGGTTCGGTGCATCAGGTAATGGAACTCGTATTGGTGGTCCTGCCAATGCAGATGAATTTACCCAATGGCAATGGATGACCGTACAGGCTCAAGCGCCACATTATCCTTTTTAATTAATTGAATTACACATTACAGGAAGTAATCGTATGAACGAAATGAAAGAAATTATTGCCGCAGTGACGGCATGTAAGGGTGCCGACTTTGAATTGCAACCGCTCAAAATACGCCAACCGAAAGGCGATGAGGTACTGGTGAAAGTTGTGGCGACAGGGATGTGTCATACCGACTTAATTGTCCGTGATCAATATTATCCTGTGCCATTGCCCGCAGTGCTTGGGCATGAGGGCGCAGGGATTATTGAAGCCATTGGACCGAATGTTACAGACCTGCAAGTCGGCGATCATGTGGTTTTAACCTATGGTTATTGTGGCAAATGTACACAGTGCAATACTGGTAATCCAGCCTATTGTTCAGAGTTCTTTGGACGTAATTTCAGCGGCGCTGACTTAGAAGGTAAGAGTGCGATTTGTACCCATGATCATGCTGTGGTACATGATCATTTTTTTGCTCAGTCCTCCTTTGCAACCCATGCCTTAAGTCGTGAAAATAATGCTGTGAAGGTGACCAAAGAGGTTCCGATTGAGTTACTTGGCCCCTTAGGTTGTGGTATTCAGACGGGGGCGGGTGCATGTATCAATGCGCTTAAAGTCAGTCCTGCCAGTAGCTTTGTGACATGGGGCGCGGGTGCAGTAGGTCTGAGCGCTTTGCTTGCGGCAAAAGTCTGTGGTGCATCAACCATCATTGCTGTGGATATTGTCGAATCACGTTTGGAGTTGGCAAAACAGTTGGGTGCAACCCATGTGATCAATAGTAAAACGCAAGACCCTGTGGTTGCGATCAAAGAAATTACAGGCGGTGGAATTAACTTTGCTCTTGAGTCTACGGGACGTCCTGAAATATTAAAACAAGGTATCGATGCCTTGGGTATTTTAGGCAAAATTGCAGTTGTGGGTGCGCCACCTTTAGGCACCACGGCTCAATTTGATGTGAATGATTTATTACTGGGTGGAAAAACCATTCTGGGCGTGGTTGAAGGCAGTGGTTCACCGAAGAAATTTATTCCCGAGTTAGTCACACTATATCAACAAGGGAAATTTCCATTTGATCGATTAGTGAAGTTCTACGCTTTTGATGACATCAATCAAGCTGCGATAGATAGTCATAAAGGAATTACGCTGAAGCCTATTATTAAAATTGGCTGATTTTTGATGACCTGATCATATCGATGTGATCAGGTCATTTCATTTAAAAACTATAAATAATGAGTTTAGGGGAATAATAGAAGATGTCAGATAAGTCTTTGATATGGGTTTTACAATAGAAGAGGGAATGCCTAAGTTTTTGGTGCATCAGTCATTTTAATCTACTTTCTTTACCGATCTGGTAATACTGAGACTAGCTTGCGGCTTTTATAAAAGCATCTTGGCTATATTTGTACTTTAAGTGCTTGTTCGTACAAAAGCATAAGTTGATTTTATGCTGTACTTAATAGAGTTAAATACAGCATAAAGTAATCTATAAAGTTAAATCTGAGTTGCTTGCTTGATAAAACCTATTATTTGATTTATCTCAGCTAAGCTGGCTTTTTGTAAAGGTTTTCTAGGGTCACCGACATTGAACCCAAGTTCATTCAGGCCCGCTTTCACAGTTTTTGGTAAACCACCTTGCACGATGAAGCGCAATAAAGGGAGTTGCTTATAAAAAAGGTTTTGTGCCTGAGCTAAATCACCATCTTTTACTGCTCGGTAGAGTTTGTTCGGTAGTTTACCCAATAGGTTTGGGGCAACGGTACACCAACCACTTGCACCAGCACAAAATGCCTCAAGTGCTAAAGGATTACAGCCATTATAAAAAGGCAATTTCCCTTGTGTGAGCTCATGGAATTTATGCATACGTTGAATATCACCTGTACTGTCTTTTACCATAGAAATGTTTTCAATCTCTTCAAACATTTTGACAATTAGCTCAGGTGACATATCTAGACCACTCGTTGCAGGGTTGTTATAGACCATAATAGGGAGCTTAGTTGCTGCTGCAATTTGCTGGTAATACTCATAAACTTCCTGATCCGTCAGTTTCCAGTAGGAGACAGGAATGACCATAATCACATCTGCACCTAACTCTTCGGCCTTTTGCGCTTTTTGAATTGCCATTGAGGTCGTGAGTTCAGAAATTCCTAGAATGACAGGTACACGATGATTCACGACTTCAATACTTTTTTGGGCGACTTGTTGCCATTCCTGCCAAGATAAATAAGCACTTTCTCCAGCACTGCCAAGTGGTGCAATTGCATCACATTGATGCTCGAGTAGAGCATTTAACGTAATCGTCAATGCATCAAAATCAACTTCCTGTGTTTCAGCTTTAAAAGGAGTAATTGGGTAAGCAATAATGCCTTCTAATTTCATGGTTATTCTCCTTTAATGCAATCAGCGTGAGTTTTTAAAGCTTTACGAGCGTAATAAGCGAAATTGATTTTGTTGCGTTTATCTGTAGACACCCAATCATGGGCTTCTTTGGCTAATTCGTGTGGAATTTGCTGTATTTGACCTGCGGCCATTGCCAAAAGTTGTAAGCGAGCCGCACGTTCAATCAAGATGGCGAGATTGCAAGCTTCCTCGATGGTTTTCCCTGTAACCAACTGTCCGTGATGAGATAATAAAACAGCACGATTTTCACCCAGTGCTGCAGAAATAAAGATTCCTTCTTCATTACCAACAGGAACACCAGGCCAGTCTCCTACGAAAGAGCAATCTTCATACAAAGCGCAGGTATCCATATGTGAGATAACGAGTGGCACACGCAGCATAGACAACGCAGCGACATGTGTTGGGTGCGTGTGAATAATACAATTCACTTCGGGATGCTCTTTATAAATCCAAGTATGGAAACGGTTGGCTGGGTTTGCCATGCCTTCGCCATTTAACGGTTTCAGGTCTTGATCAACTTCCAGTAAGTTGGCGGCAGTGATTTCATCAAAGCCTAAACCAAAACGTTGCGTAATAAAGGTATTACCTTTCTTCGTACGGCTGGTGATTTGCCCTGCAAGCCCAGCATCATGACCATGATCAAATAAGATACGGCAAGTTAAGGCCAGTTTTTGTGGATCGGTATAGTCTTCATCTTGAAAATGTTGTTGCATACTTTGTTGAGCATTGTGCATCAGTTGCTGTTTATCCAGTAGTGCAGTTTCCATAAGACCTCCTATTCAGTTGATTTGTCATTTGGACATAGGCAGAATAAGAAACTTGTGGATGGTAGAAAATATCCAGTTTTTAAAACTTATATGGTCCAGATAATCATGCAACAATCGTGGGAAATGCGACTACATCTTGCTGAACGTAAAGAAAAAACCCTTTTTCTTAAACTGACAAGCCAGATTATTCAGGAAATCTTGTCTGGGCGATTAAAGCAGGGCACACGTTTGCAAGGTTCGCGGACCTTAGCGGACGAGTTGGGGATTAATCGAAAAACTGTACAATCCGTCTATGAAGATTTAGAAGCTCAAGGCTGGTTAGTCTCAAAGCCAAGACAAGGGACCTTTATTTCTGAGCATTTACCCGATCTCAAACTTGAATCAACATCCAACTTAATGACTTCTGCTCAAGCCTCTATGGAAGTATCTACACCACAGGAAGAGGCAATTAAAAATGATGGGATTCCTGATACTCGGCTGATTCCATATGAGCTATTTTCGCGTGCTTATCGTCATGCCTTGATTAAGGTGACGAGGCAGAAAATTATGGGGTATGGTGACCCACAAGGGGCATTGGAATTACGTCAAGCTTTATTAAATATGTTGTCAATGGAGCGATTTATTCAAACTACCCTACAGCATATTTGTGTGGTGCGCGGAAGCCAAATGGGGATATTTCTCGCAGCTCGTGTACTTGCCAAGCAACAAGCACAAGGTCAGGTCATTGTGGTGGAGCAGTGGTCTTATCCGCCAGCAGTGGAGACCTTCTTATCCAATCATTTTCAAATTGTGCGGGTTAGGTTAGATCAACATGGTCTAGACACAGATCACTTAACAGAAATACTAAAAAATCATTCAGTTGCAGCAGTCTATACCACGCCACATCATCAATATCCAACTACTGTTTCCATGTCGATGGATCGACGACTAAAGCTTTTGGAATTATCTAAAACTTTTGATTTTTATATTATCGAAGATGATTATGATCACGAATTTCACTATGACAGCCGCCCCATACCACCTTTAATCAGTTTACCTGCTGCTGAAAAAGTGATTCATATCGGTTCATTGTCCAAAGTATTTGCACCCAGTTTAAGGGTTGGTTATGTGGTCGCTGATTTGGAAATTATCCAAGCCATGAAACAGGATATTTTGCTCATTGATAAGCAGGGCAATGCCATTACAGAACTTGCGATTGCAGAGTTGATGCAACAAGGTGAAATCAAGCGACATACACGAAAGATGCGTAAAATTTATCAAAGCCGTCGAGATTTTGCCGTGATGACTTTTCAGCAACTTTTTCAGAATAAAGTTGAAATTACTATGCCAGCAGGAGGCATGGCATTATGGATTAAGTTTAATCTGCCATATCAAACTCACTATACAGAGGCTTTAAGTCATTTGAATATTGATTCAGAATATAATTTTGGTTCGCACTTAACTTCAAAATTAGACGGTTTTTATATTCGGTATGGTTTTGCCGCATTGAGTGAAGTTGAAATGACACAGATTATCCAGAGTTTGTCTCAAGTTCTTTTAGATGGATAAATATCTAAGGAAAATCGATCAGTATGTTTCAGTACAAATATGTTAAGTGTTGAAAGATTGGTTTCTATATTAATTTCTTCTATTTTTTCTTATTTTTCTAGAGAGAATATCAATAAATGTTTTTATTAGCTTATGTCTTTGAGCCGCTGTACTTTTTAACAATATACAGTAATAAGCCACAAATTTTAGAGCCTACCGTATACCTACTTTTGATGATTTGTGTGGACTGAAGTGAACAGAACAAGGGAGGAGTTCAGTTATAAGCTTATTGTTATTAAAATAAATAAAGTACTCCGAAGATGCCGCTGCATGTGTCGTTACCCTGAACCCGATGAGTTCAAGGTGGACGCGACGTATACTTGCTGGGTTTCCCACATGAAAGTGGGCATACACTCTAAATATACAGAACACATCCATAAGTTTAAGTATCGGCAGGGGAATAGACCCGCTGGCGAACACCTCAGAGTTGCCTTAAGTATAACGAATCTCACGCTGATGGCAACTCATACACCGCTACGAACTGTAAACAACTGGAGTAAGTGTTGATACTTTATTCAATTAAGTCGAGTTTAAACAAGTTCCGCAACATCATCGATAATATTTGCCAGTAATCGTTCTGCGTGTGCATACTCTTGCAGTGTTTTATTCATCGACAACACTTCTTGCATTAACTCTAGTGCCACCATAATGATAATTTTACTGGGTTCTACACGCGGCGCTTTACGGCGAAATTCATCATATTTATCATTTAAAAGCAGGGCTGCACGTTCAAGGTCAGCTTTTTCTTTTTCCGTTGTGACTAAACGAAAGCTATGGCCTAAGACACGTAATTCAACGGTAATTGGTTCGCTCATGATTAAACTTCCTCGCCAGCTTCAGTAGGGTGGGCAAGTTGTTGAATTTCTTGCGCGTGATGATCTTGCTCTGTGCCTAAAACAGCCAAGCGTTGGATGATGGCTTCGACTTTAGCTTTGGCATGCTCATTTTTTTGTAACAATCTTTCACGTTCTTGCTGAAGTGCTTGGATTTCTTGCTGAGCTTGACGCTGATCATTGTTCATTTTTTCTTTAATTGCACGTAATTCATTACGTTCAGCCAAGATTTCCTGAAAGCGATTTTTTAAATCCGTACAACTTTTTTCCAAACGACTATACCGATCGGCCAAAGCAGTCGCATCAGTGTTTAAGTGTTGATATTGGGTCTGAGCGCTGCTTAATTGCTCAGTTAAATCATCAATTTGTTCTTGCTTCTGGGTAATTAAGCCATTTTTTTGCACAACTTGAGAACGGTGCTGTTCTTCAGCATCCAGTTTAGCTGCATTTAAAGTGCTATTTTCACTTTCAAAATGAGCAAGTCGCGTTTTTAAAACGCCAATATGCGCCTGTAGACGCTGTAATTCTTCTAACATATCGTGGTCGCACAGTGCTGCAAACAAAGGTAATATATAAGAAGTATAGAGATTGGATAAACGAATGCAAGACGATATTTCAGGTTGGTCAGAATGGCAGCCAAATTTTTCTAAAATTGAAGAGATTTCTAGCCCAAGTGAGTTACATGGTTTACTCACAGGTATCATTTGTGTAACTCAGGCACCGAGCCGTGAAGAGTGGCAACACATCCTCACGACTTTGGAAATTCCAGAGTTAAGCGAAGAAGCTTTGGCGTTGTTAGCCGATGAAGCAGAAGATGTCGCACATGCACTTTCTGACGATGAATTGGACTATTTACCATTACTTCCCGATGACACACATACGCTGGCAGACCGTGTACAAGCTTTGGCTGATTGGTGCGCAGGCGTAGTGCTGGGCTTTGGTTTGGCGTCTGGTCATATTCGCCCAGATGAAATGGAACTGATCGAACATTTACAAGATGTCGCGGCAGTTGAGTTTGAAGAAACCGATGATGATGAAGAGGGTGAACAAAGCTATCAAGAATTATACGAGTTTGTACGTTTAATTCCTGTGAGCTTATCTGTAGGCCGCAAAAAGATTGCGGTAGAGGAAAGTTCGCTGCTTAAACACTTTCATAACAAGCAACAAATCGACCGTTCTGTAACAGAAGCGAACAATGTTGTAGAAATGTTTACGCCGCATCGCCCAAGCTGATTGGCATAAGACTTGCTGCGCGTACATGATAGGGTGCGCGTGGCAACTTTATTCTTTGGTATAAAAAAGACAGATCAAACATGAAACTAACGCAAGTGGATTTTCAGGAACGCCGTGACCGTTTGGCTGCACAAATGGGTCCGAACAGTATTGCCATTATTGCAACCAGTCCAGTGGCGATGCGTAATCGTGATGCAGACTATAAATACCGTACCGATAGCAGCTTCTTTTATCTAACTGGTTTTGCTGAGCCCGAAGCCGTGGCAGTCATTGAAACCTTTGCCGAAGACGATGAAGACGGTTACAGCTACAGTTTGTTCTGCCGTGAGCGTGACCGCGAGATGGAAATCTGGAATGGTTACCGCGCAGGTGTGGATGGGGCGGTAGAAGAATATGAAGCTGACGAAGCGTATGCGATAGATTTGTTAGATGAAGAAATCATTGAAAAACTCTTAAGCAAAGAAAAATTATTCTATCGTATTGGGCAACAGCCTGAATTTGATGCGCGTGTAGCAAAATGGATCACGACTGCCAATGGTGAGTCACGTCGTGGGACTGCTGCACCTGCACAAGTGATACAGCTAGACCGTATTTTAGATGAAATGCGTTTGTTTAAGTCAGAACAAGAAATTGCATTGATGCAAACAGCTTCTGATATTTCCGCACAAGCGCATACTCGTGCCATGCAAGCCATTAAGCCCGGTATGATGGAGTATGCTCTTGAAGCTGAGCTTAATTATGTATTTGGGCAAAATGGCTGCGTGCCGTCGTATAACAGCATTGTCGGTGGTGGTGAAAATGCTTGTATTTTGCACTATGTAGAGAACAACAAAGAGCTAAAAGATGGCGATTTGGTGCTGATCGATGCAGCGTGTGAGTATGAATACTATGCTTCCGACATCACCCGTACTTTCCCCGTCAATGGAAAGTTCAGCCCTGAGCAAAAAGCTCTTTATAATGTAGTGCTTGATGCACAACTTGCTGCAATTGACGCAGTGCGTGTAGGCAACTCGTATAAAGAACCACATAATGTTGCTGTGCGTATTTTAGTCCAAGGTCTACTTGATCTGGGGATTATGCAAGGTGATATTGAAGAAATTATCCAAAAGGAAAGTTTCCGTCAGTTTTATATGCATGGTACAGGACATTGGCTCGGTATGGATGTGCATGATGTTGGTTCATATAAGCAAGAAGGTGTGTGGCGTGCCTATGAAGAAGGCATGGTGGTGACTGTTGAACCGGGCTTGTACATTGCGCCTGATGATGAAACGGTCGATGCGAAATGGCGTGGTATTGGTATTCGTATTGAAGATGACATCGTAGCAACCCAAAACGGTCCACTGAATTTGACTGCGAAAGTGGTGAAGTCGGTAGAAGAGATTGAAGCGTTAATGGCGCGATAAATATAATTTACTGTATAAAAGCCGATCATGTGATCGGCTTTTATTTTTTATAAGGTATTTATGTTGAATAGAGAACTATAATATTTATAAATAAAAATTTTAGTTATTTCATCATCATTTTTATTCACAACAGAAATTAGGCAGCATGAAAGATTTATCTAAGTTAAAGCATAGGATTCAGGCAAAGACGTTAGATTTAGTTACACAGAGAAATGGGGCTTCAGTGTATCAAGGGCAATCCTCTCAAGGAGAAGTCTTTATCAAAATAGCAAATATTCAAACGGCTAATGATCGTTACTGTGAAATCTTAGAAGCTCTCAAAGAATTTCCACTAACACCAAAGGTATTAAATAAGTTTGAATGGGAAGGTTCTTCTATCCTTGTCATAAGTGCCATAGAAGGTACTCAAGTCGATCAAGCATTAAAGAATTGTACGCGGGTACAGAAAATCTCTTTGCTTGGGAATGCAGGACGAGCTTTGGGCGAACTTCATCGTGCGCTTCCACAAACGCGCATATTGAATATGAGGTTCTGGCAAGATCGTGATGGCTTATCAACACATTGGGTATTGTGGAAGCAACAATTAGAATTAATGATCTCAAAATGGATGTCACGTATAAATCCATTGTCATCTGATTATCATGAGTTTTGCGACCAATTGAATGAGTTACGAAAATACGCTAAAGCGATATGTGAGCCGACACAGCTTCATTTACTGCATTGTGACTATA
>CABFOG010000944.1_pt1 | contig 19202 bp, 15 predicted proteins | sample 3522001 | NCBI WGS metagenome assembly CABFOG01 (sample SAMEA5312485, study PRJEB27640) | indoor metagenome | biome: indoor environment; feature: controlled; material: polymer antistatic dissipative epoxy resin | place: Italy | collected 2014-05-27
AATCAAGCTGCATATAAATGCGAACCATCCCACAAAACACACACCTGAGAAGTGTTCTCAACAGACAAACGGACTAAACATTTTGAGTTAAAATTGGTTAAAATGGCGTCAAAAATTATGAACTCCACAGAATCTACACAATTTTAATAAAACAAAACATTATAAATTTATAATTTATTATCAATCATTTAAATTTAAAAAATTACACGATGTAACCTTAGATACAGAGCATTAACTTTCCTTTGGTTGACGCTTTTTTATTTTGCCCTAGACTGAAGTTGTAACAAAAAATTAATGAAATACAGTTCCACTTACGAGGGGTACATACCATGAAAAAATTAGCAATTGCTTCAGCATTACTTTCAGCTCTAGCGATCACAGGTACTGCACATGCATACCAAGCAGAGGTGGGTGCTTCAGCTGGCCTAATTGATCCAGACAACGGTAGTTCAAGCGGCTCTTTTGGCGTAGATGGCACATACTATTTCAACCCAGTTCAAACACGTAACGCGCCACTTGCAGAGGCAGCATTCTTAGACCGTGCAAGTAACGTTAACGCAAAATATCAGTATGACGAAGTCGGTGATGATGAACGTCATCGTTATGGCATTGGCGCTGAAGTCTTTGTCCCTAACTCAGATTTCTATTTAAGTGGTAACGTTGGTCGCGACGATGTGAAATTTGACCGCGGTGGCGATTTTGATGAGACCGTTTATGGCGCTGAAGTTGGTTATTTACCAGCACCTGGTTTATTAATTGCTGCGGGTCTAAAAGGCTATGACAACGATTATGACGATGGTGTAGATCCTACTCTTCGCGCTAAATATGTCACTTCCCTAAGCAATGGTAAAGACATTAACTTAGAAGCAGGCGCAGGTTTTGGTGATTTAGACGAATATAATCTTGCAGCAGATTACTTCATCGATAAAACCTTAAGCCTAGGTGTAGACTACTACAGTAAAGACCGTGACTATGGTGATACTAACGAATTTGGTATCAATGCACGTAAATTCTTTACCCCGCAAGTCAGCCTTGAAGGCCGTGTTGGTTTTGGTGAAGTCGGCAACAACGACTACAACAAATTCGGTTTAGCTGCTAAATATCGTTTCTAAAACCCATTAGAAAACCTTGAATACTCAAAGCCCATTTTCGAATGGGCTTTTTGCACTCTGATAAAGCATTGTTATAAATAAAGATTGACTCCCTGCTACTTTTTTGTACACTTCGTTACAACTGTCATAGAACAGTCATATTTTTATAACAAAGAGAGAACCTCTAAAATGCTTAAAAAAATTGCGCTGACTACAGCACTGATCGCAAGCTTCGGTACTGCACATGCTTACCAAGCGGAAATCGGCGGCACCATTGCTGTGGCTGATCCTGATCATGGGGACACTTCAATAGGTTTTGGCGTAGATGGCACGTACTACTTCAACCCTGTTCAAGTCAAAAACAGTCCACTGAATGAAGCTGCATTCTTAAATCGCTCAAGTAATCTCAACGGCGAAGTTTCATACATTGATTATGATTATTACGAAGTCACAGACTTTAATGTTGGACTTGAGTATTTTATTCCAAACTCTGATTTTTACCTGAACGGTAATATTGGGCAAACCAAACACGAAGCCGATGGTGTTGAAGACCTAGATACCACCATTTATTCTGCTGAAGTAGGTTATCTACCTGTTCCTGGCTTATTGGTTGCAGCTGGTTTATTTGGCTACGATAATGATAATGGCGATGATGTCGATCCAACTTTACGTGCCAAATATGTCACTCAAGTGGGTGCTTATGACATGAACTTTGAAGGTGGTGCAGTCTTTGGTGACATCGATTACTACAACATTGATGCTGACTTATACTTAAATAAAACTTTTAGTGTGGGACTCGGTTTCTCTGATACCGATGAAAAAGATGCTGAGAAATTTACCATCCGTGCGAAAAAGTTCTTCACGCAACAAGTCAGCCTAGAAGGTTCGATTGACTTTGCTGATGAAGACAATGTGTTTGGCCTACGTGGTGCTTACCGCTTCTAATTGCAACTAAAATGTATTAAATAAAACCGCTCTATAGAGCGGTTTTTTAGTGTTGTTCTAAATGCAAAATGCGAAGTTGTACACTGACATTGCCACGAAATTCATTTTTATCCAGCTCATAGACCAAACGAACTTGATGGTTCATCTCATTAAACTGGTATTTGTCTGCTGCATTAAAAGCAATCGCATCCACCACCTGCCCATTGTCTAAAGCTATACGTAATTTTAAATGCACTTCTTTCAACCAGCGGAAATCTAAAATTTGAAAATTTCCTTCAAAAATAGGCGCTGGAAACTTTTGCCCCCATGGACTAATCTGCTGCAGCAGATCGACCGTTTCAACTTGAATATTCTGTGCAGCTAACTCACCATCAGTCCATAAAGTCGCAGTAAATAAACCTTCATCCTGAGCTGCCATCAGTACTTCAAAGGCCTGCTTAAACTCTTCAAAATGGACTTTTTGAATGGTTAAACCCGCTGCCGCAGCATGCCCACCAAAGTAGCTGACCAAATTCGGATATTGCTCAGCAACACACTCAATGGCATCGCGAATATGCACTCCTTCAATCGAGCGGGCAGAACCTTTGATATGTATCCCGTCTTCATCTGCGGCAAATACAATACTTGGCCTGTGAAACTGTTCTTTTAAGCGCCCCGCAACAATGCCAATCACCCCTTGATGCCAATGCGGCTCGAACATGATTAAAGCCACAGGTAAGACCGTATCATCCAGTTGAATTTGATCCAAGGCTATTAAGGCCTCTTGTTTCATCGTCGCTTCAACCTGACGACGTTCCACATTCAACTGATTCAGTTGTTCTGCCAATGGATAGGCAGAGGCAAAGTCCTGTGCCAATAGACATTCAATACCGATATCCATGGTTTCCATACGACCTGCCGCATTAATACGTGGCCCCAGTACAAACCCCAAATCTTGCGCTTTTAAACTTGCAGCTTCTCGACCTGCAATCTCCAATAAAGCGCTAATGCCAGGACGACATAAATGTTGTTGAATGCGCTTCAGGCCAACATCGACCAAAATACGATTGTTATAGTCAAGACTGGCAACATCGGCATAGGTACCTAAGGCTACCAAATCCAAATACTGACTCATAACTGCCGAGGGCTTATTCAGTTTTTTACGATATGTTGATAAGTTGGCCAAGACATAAAAGGCCACACCGACCCCAGCTAAGGCTTTACTTGGAAAATCACACCCCAACTGGTTCGGATTCACTACCGCTTCAGCACTGGGAGTCGGCTTGGTGGTCAAATGGTGATCGGTAATAATCACCTGCATGCCATGATCTTGCGCTTGTTTCACGCCGTCATGACTGGAAATACCATTATCCACAGTAATCAATAAATCAGGTGTAAAGCTGGTAAATGCTAAATCCGCAATCGCAGGCGTTAAGCCATAACCATATTTAAAGCGATCTGGAACCAGATACTCTACCTGCGCCCCCATTTCTCGCAAAGCCAAGATCATTAAAGCGGTGCTGGTTGCACCATCCGCATCATAATCCCCCACAATGACGATTTTGTGTTGCTGATCAATTGCAGCATCCATCAACTGAATCGCTTCATTTAAGCCTTTCAGACTAGGGGCCAGTAAATGCTTGAGCTTTAACTCCAGCTCCTGCGTTGACGCCACCCCACGACGGGCTAAAATTTCTGCAATAAACGTAGGAACGTCCTGAAATAATTCAGGACGGGTCATGAAGGGTCTTTGCTTAATTTGAATGGATGACATTTATGGCATCAAACGCTTCAGCATCCACACATCTTGCTGTTTTTCATAACTTAAACGGTCATGTAAACGGTTCGGACGTCCTTGCCAAAACTCATAATAGTCAGGCTCGAGACGGTAGCCACCCCAAAAGAGGGGTTTATTCAGTTCTGATTTACTTTCAACTTGGCTTTGCAATTGCTCAAAACGTTGTTGCAAGACTTCACGGCTTTCAATCACACCACTTTGTGGTGTACTGATATGTGCCGCAATTTGGCTATCTCGTGGCCGCTTATGATAGTAGTCCGTCGATTCTGCTTCAGAAATTTTGACCACTTTACCACCAATGCGAATCTGACGTTCCTGCTCTTGCCAATAAAACAGTAACTCTGCATATGGGTTTTCTGCCAAATCATTGCCTTTTTGGCTGTCATAATTGGTATAAAAATCATACCCTGCCTCAGTTGCACCACGCAGCAATACCGTTCGCACATGCGGGCGACCCTGCGCACTTACTGTCGCCAATGACATGGCATAGGGTTCGTGTAGTTGTGCTTCTAAAGCATGATTAAACCAAAGCAAGAACTGGGCATGTGGATGGGTTTCTACTCGATCTTCACGCAGCTCGCCTTTTTGGTAACTTAAACGAAGCTCACTGAGATCTTTAATTAAATCACTCATTTCTTCACTCCCTATTAAGCTGCATTCGCACGTACAGCATCAGCCAATGTATGGGCTAAAGTGCTGACTTCATCGAGGTCATCCCCTTCCACCATGACACGAATCACAGGCTCAGTACCTGATTTACGAATCAACAAACGACCACGACCTTTAAGTTGTTGCTCTGCTTTATCAAATTCAGCCACCAAAGCAGGCACCGCATAAGGGTCAAACATCGCCTCTAAACGTACATTCACCAACACATTCGGTAGAAGCTTAAAGTCAGCAACCAATTCATGCAGCGCTTTCTTCTGCTCGACCATCACGGTAAGTACTTGTAGGGCCGCAATAATGGCATCACCCGTGGTACTTTTATCCAAGGTTAAGATATGTCCTGATGGCTCACCGCCAATGACCCAGCCTTTTTCTTCTAGCCCCTGTAGAACATAACGATCACCCACTTTGGCACGTAATAACGCCACACCCGCTTTTTCCAAAGCCAGCTCTAAAGCCATGTTTGACATCAGGGTACCGACTATTCCAGCAGGCTTTTTAGCACTTTGTGTCGCCAAGATATATAAAATATGGTCGCCGTCAATCAAATTCCCAGCTTTATCGACTAACATGACACGGTCAGCATCACCATCAAAAGCGATGCCCAAATCCGCACGATTTGCAACCACAGCTTGTTGTAAACTTTCAGGGTGTGTTGAACCACAACCTTCGTTAATGTTTAAACCGTTGGGTTCATTATGAATGGCAATCACTTTGGCGCCGAGCTCACGAAATACCGATGGTCCCACGCTATACGCTGCACCATTGGCGCAATCCATCACAATCGTTAAATCATTCAAGTCATAATGATAGGGAAATGTGGATTTACAGAATTCAATATAACGACCTTGCGCATCATCCACACGGACACTTTTACCCAAGTTAGCAATATCATCAATGATGAGGTCTTTTTCTAATTCTTGGTTAATTTCTTCTTGTAGCGCATCAGGAAGCTTCTTACCTTCACTAGAAAAAAACTTAATTCCATTATCAAAATAAGGATTATGCGATGCTGAAATCACAATCCCTAAATTGGCGTGCAAAGCACGGGTCAAATGCGCAATCGCAGGCGTTGGCAGTGGCCCCAATAAATGTACATAGACTCCTGCCGCATTCAGACCAGATTGCAGCGCAGACTCTAAAATATAACCTGATAAACGCGGATCTTTCCCCATCACCACAACAGGTTTTGCTTTTTTACTATGACGTTTGATCACCTTTCCTGCAGCAAAACCTAGCTTTAAAGCAAATTCAGGGGTAATAGGGAGGACGCCAAACTTGCCACGAATACCATCGGTACCAAAATAACTCATGTTTACTCACTTCTTAATGGTGATCTAAATCATCACTTTTTTACTCACGACACTTTACACCAAAACGAAAAAGCCGTCATAAAAATGACGGCTTTTACATTCAACAATTCGTATAACTTTATTAGCCAACGCGATAGTTCGGTGCTTCTTTGGTAATCGTCACGTCGTGAACATGTGACTCCGACATACCTGCCGAAGTGATTTTCACAAACTTCGCATTTTGACGTAGATCTTCAATCACAGATGAACCCGTATAACCCATAGAAGAACGTAAACCGCCCATCATTTGGTGCACAATGTTGCCCATTGGCCCTTTGTATGGCACACGACCTTCGATCCCTTCAGGGACTAGTTTCTCAGCACCTGCTTTAGAGTCTTGGAAATAACGATCCGCAGAACCTGTTGCTCCTGCCATCGCGCCCAATGAACCCATACCACGATACGCTTTATAGTAGCGACCTTGGAAGAATTCCACTTCACCTGGTGCTTCTTCAGTTCCTGCAAGGAGTGAACCAACCATAATCGTACTCGCACCCGCGCCAATCGCTTTCGCCATGTCACCAGAGAAACGAATACCACCATCGGCGATCAATGGAATTTGATCTTTCAGTGCATTAGCCACACTGTCAATCGCAGAAATCTGCGGCATACCAATACCCGCCACAATACGCGTGGTACAAATTGAACCTGGGCCGATACCAACTTTGACCGCATCTGCACCTGCATCAAGGAGTGCCAATGCTGCATCACCAGTTGCAATGTTACCGCCAATCACTTGGACTTGTGGGTAATTCGCTTTCACCCAACGTACACGCTCGATCACACCCGCAGAGTGACCATGCGCCGTATCTACGACAATCGCATCTACACCCGCTTCAACCAAAGCCTCTACACGGCTTGGTGTTTCTACACCTGTACCGACGGCAGCGCCCACACGTAAGCGACCAAGATCATCTTTACAGCTACTTGGATAACTTTCCGCTTTACGGAAGTCAGTGACTGTAATTAAACCTTTGAGTTCGTTGTGTTCACCAACAACCAAAACTTTTTCAATGCGGTGCTTTTGCAGTAAAGCTTGAATATTTTCTTTCGACTCACCTTCACGAACAGTCACGAGGCGATCTTGACCAGTCATGATGTTGCTTACAGGTTGCTCAAGATTGGTTTCAAAGCGTGTATCGCGACCTGTCACAATACCGACCACTTTACCATCTTTCACAACAGGCACACCGCTGATGTTGTTGGCTCGAGTAATCGAGATCAATTCGCGCACTGTAGTTTCAGGTGTCACAGTAATTGGATCTTTCACCATTCCTGCTTCAAATTTTTTCACACGACGGACTTCTGCAGCTTGTGCAGCAATATCCATGTTCTTGTGCAAAATACCAATACCACCGTTTTGCGCCATCGCAATCGCCATACGTGATTCAGTCACCGTATCCATTGCTGCTGAAACAAGGGGGATATTTAAATTAATGCCGCGCGTGAATCGTGTCTTTAATGAGACATCTTTTGGGAGAACAGTAGAATAGGCAGGGAGTAATAGGACATCATCAAAAGTTAACGCGTCTTGAACGATGGTCAACATGGCAGTCTCACTGGTAATTTCCGTGCGCTATTATAAACAAATATGAACTTAAATTTCATTTCAATTGAAAATTTATTTTTTTTATCTTAGAAAATAAAGTGATAAAACCCATATTTTATTTGATACCTTCATTTTCACCTTTATTTTTTATTTCTTGTTTTAAGATGAATTTGATTTACTTTCAAAAACTAAAAAGCAGAGCCTTGACTCTGCTTTTACCGATTAACACACTTGATCAAAACCTTCATCATTGACTGGAATACTCGCTTCCAATTGTACAAATGGAATCATATTGTGTGCACGTCGTGCTTTGTTGCATTGATCATCAGCGATTTGAACTTCTTTACATGAAGAGCTACGCTGTTCATACATCCCACAACTGACGTGCTCACCAATGGTGCCTTGCAGTGCGATACAGCGTGGACTGGCTTGATTGGTTCCAACCATACATGAATACACAGCAGTCACTGGCTCTGTGTAATGTTCAGGCATGGAGATGCCTTCAGCCCAGTAAAATGAGACTCTAAAAAAGGCACAACATGCCCCGCAGCTTAAACAGGCATCTTCCGTTGGAACTTGAGACAACATCCTTTATATTCTCATTTTCAAAAACTTTTTTTGGAAGAAAATATTAAAAAAATTGTGGTTGCCAAACAAGCAAAATTTACGACTATTTTGTCACTTAAGTTGGACAGGTAAAAACACTCTCATCCATCAAGTCGGTACCGCACTCCAAAGTCTCAATCCAGTCTAAAAATTGATGGATCTGCTCTTGCCCAATAAACGGCGTCCCATGCTGCGGTACAATCATTTCGACATCCATGGTGCGGACCATATTGACCCATAAACGAATCACTTTGTTATTGCACATATAGCGCTGATGAAAGCCTTTCATTTTGGGAATATGCGCAGCAAAGTTTTCCAAAGGTTTTGAGGCATCGTCCACCATCGATGCTCCCATATCGCCTGAAAATAGAATTTTGGCAATCGGGTCATAAAACTGAAAATTACCCACCGAATGTAAAAAATGCGCAGGCACAGCAATAATCGAAGACTGCCCCAACGTAATCACCTGACCGTGGTCAGGTAGCTCCACTAAACGATCCAGCCAGTTGCCCTTCATCCGCTCACTCATAAAAGCAGAGTTCAAGTGGGGTAAAAAGCGTGCCCAAAGTTTAGATGCCACCACTTTCGCTTCGGTATAAACCAACCAACGCGGCATTGAGGTAATAATGTCAGGGTCTTGGTGTGAGGCCATCACAAAATCAAGATTGGTCAAACGGGTATATTTATTCAACTCCATGGTCAACGGTACATAAGTTAAATCACCACCCGGATCTAAGACTGCTGCACGCTCATGATCAATAATTAAAAACTGATTTGCCTGTACACCCTCGCCTTTGACCAAGCTGGTAAAGCTAATACACTTATGTGTGCCATCATCATATAAAACCTGTGACGTTGTGCGGTCAAATGCCATGCCCATCCCCTCAAAATGCTGTTTTTCTTAAAAGACTTTTTAATACCTACAACATATATGGATTTACACAAACTTACAATGCATTTGCGACCAATATCATTTGATATATCAATAAATTGAAGATAATTTTTCAATAAAAATCCCGATTTTTTAAGTCGGGATTCTTATTTTCTAAGGTGAATTAGAAGAAATAATGCTGTACAAGTGTCGCAACACCAATGACCAAGAAAATGGCCGCACCAATTTTATGAATTAAGGCAATTGGCAACTTGGTCGCCAACTTATCGCCAATAAAGACCGCTGGCGCATTGGCCAACATCATCCCTAAAGTCGTACCCAACATCACCCAAACAATACTGTCAAAACGTGCCGCTAAAGCTACGGTAGCAATTTGGGTTTTATCACCAATTTCGGCCAAAAAGAACAACACAAACGTTGCGCCAAATACCCCTAGTTTCTGCCATTTCTTAATGCTGCCTGACTCATCATCCAACTGATCAGGAATCAACATCCAACCTGCCATAGCAATGAAACCAATCGAGAGAATCCAGATCAGCGCATCAGGGCTTAAAACTGTGGTGATCCATTGGCCTAAAACAGCAGAGACGCCATGGTTAATAATGGTCGCCAGCAAAATAGCCAATAGAATTGGGACGGGTTTACGGAAACGTGCAGCAAGTAACAATGCAAGCAGTTGGGTCTTATCGCCCATTTCAGCTAAAGCCACGATGGCTGTGGAGAGGAGGAATTCATACATGATGTCTTTCTCTGGCTAGCATAACAAATACCAATGACTCACCGCTCCTGCTAGCCAAAAATCTGCAGAGTGGTAAATCAAAGGTCTTGCCAACAAAAGAAAGCTTTTTAGAAGCTCATTTGGTTCTTTGCTATGATGACCATGCTCGTTTTAGAGCAAATATGTTGATCATCACCTGTTCTTAGGAACAGCGGCTACTCCCCAATGAAGTAACACCATGTTAGGCGAAAATATGTTTTTTGGCAATCTATAAATACAAAAGACCCTGCCGAAGCAGGGTCTTTATTGAGGTATTTTTTCAGTGCTTCCAGCCGCTATTTTTCTCTTTTGAGAAGAGAGAATACCAGGGCTAAAAGCTAGATCATCAGATCAGCAAAGTACGGATGTCTTTCAACAACTTGGTCAGCTTATTGGTAAAGCGCGCTGCATCAGCCCCATTGATCACACGGTGATCATAAGACAGTGACAACGGTAACATCAGTTTCGGATCAAAACCTTGACCATTCCATACTGGTTGCATCGTCGCTGGAGAAATCCCCAAAATCGCGACTTGTGGCCAGTTCACCAATGGTGTAAATGCCGTACCACCAATTGCACCTAAGCTTGAAATCGTGAAGTTTGCACCTTGTAGATCTTTCGGCGAAAGCTTCTTATCACGTGCTTTCTGACCCAATACACCGAGCTCCACCGCAATGTCTTTAATCGATTTCTGGTCTGGATTACGTAATACAGGAACAGTTAAACCATCTGGCGTTGCCACAGCAATGCCCATATGGATTTCGTTACGCAAGAGTACAGACTTGCCATCATCAGCCAAGTGACCTGCAAAATCACGCTCTTCTTTCAGCAGATGCGCAACAGCTTTAATAATGAAAGCCATAATGGTCAAGCTAATGCCATCTTTCTTAAAGTTACCTTTAAGGTCATTACGCCAAGCTTCAAGCTCAGTAATATCCGCCAAATCAAATTGAGTCACTTGCGGGATATAGTTGTTCAAAGACAACTGCGGAATAGAGACTTGTTGCAGACGTGTCAGCACTTTCTCTTCGACACCGCCAAACGCTGTGAAATCCGGAAGCTTTGGCAAGCCAGAAACTTGAGCAGCAGCCTGAGCGGCTGGAGCAGCCTGAGGCGCAGTTAAACGCGCTTTGACAAATGCTTTCAGGTCTTCCTTCATGACACGCGCATGCGGGCCAGACGCGCTTACTTCAGACAATACGACGCCCAATTCACGCGCCAATTTACGTACTGCAGGACCCGCGTAGACTTTAGCATTGGCTGCATTCTGCTCTTTGGTCAGTTTATCTGCACCTTGAACTGCTGGTGCAACTTGTACAGTAGATGCCACCACTGGTGTAGTTGCAGCTTGAGCTGCTGTAGATTTCGCTGATGTCTGAGCAACAGCTTGAGCCACTGGTGCAGGGGCTTGACCCTCGGCTTCAATGGTCACCAAAGCCACACCTTCCGATACATTTTGTCCCAATGCAACATGAATGGCTTTAATCACACCTGCTGTTGTACTTGGTACTTCAACCGTTGCTTTGTCTGATTCAACCACGATGATACTTTGGTCTTTTTCAACCGTATCACCTACTGACACCAAAATTTCAGCAACAGCCGCTTTGTCCACACCCAAGTCAGGCACTGCAATTTCAACTGCACCTGCAGGCGCAGCAGCAACTTGTGGCGCCGCTTCAGCAGGCTGAGTTTCAGTAGCTTGAGGTGTTGCAACTTGAGTAGGTTCAGCAGTCACTTGTGCAACTGACGCTGCTGTTTTTACAGTCAGAATCACTACGCCTTCTTTAACACTGTCACCAACTTGAATGCTAATCGATTCCACTATGCCTGAAATCGTACTCGGGACTTCCACAGTCGCTTTATCTGACTCAACCACAAGGATGCTTTGATCGACGTCAATTTGATCGCCAACCGACACCAAAATTTCACCAACGGTTGCTTTTTCCACACCAATATCTGGCACTTGCACATCAATCACTTGTGATGCTGTAGTCGCAGCGGGTGCAACCGTTTCAGCAACAGCAGCGGGTGCAGTCTTTTCTTCAGCTTGTACAACGTCAACCTGAGCTTGTACTGCTGGCGCTTCAGTTTGTCCCTCGGCTTCCAGCTCAATCAGCGCTGCACCTTCAGCAACCGAGTCACCTAAGTTTACTAAAATGCTTTTAACAACGCCTGCTGAAGTGCTAGGCACTTCAACAGATGCTTTGTCTGATTCTAATAGAACGACACTGTCATCAACCGCAATGGTGTCGCCAACTTTGACCAAAATTTCAGCAACAACGGCTTTATCTACACCAATATCAGGAGTTGTAATTTGCATACTTATTTCTCCTCTTTGTAGTCAGCTACAGCGTGTACAGATGGCGTTGCTTGAGGAGCCCAAGCTACTGGACGGTCCGTATCTAATTCAAATGTAGAGATAGCATCTTTCACTAAGCGTGCATCCACTTCACCTTCATCAGCCAATTTCTTCAGTGTGGCAACAACAATGTGCGCTGCATCTACACCAAAGTAGCTACGTAATTTAGCGCGTGAATCTGAACGACCATAACCATCTGTACCCAATGCTACGAATGGACGGTTGTCTGGAAGATATGCACGAATCTGTTCGCTATAAGCACGCATATGATCTGTTGCAGAAACCACGATACCTTCTGTACCGCGCAGTTGCTCAGTCACCCAAGCCTCTTTCACATTCTCGCTCATTGGATGCAAGCGGTTGTATTCTTCACATGCCATACCATCACGTGCAAGTTCATTGAAACTTGTTACGCTAAATACATTTGAATGGATTTGGTATTCATCACGTAAGATTTGAGCCGCTTTAATGACTTCACGCAGAATTACACCTGAACCCATCAACTGAACAGTGGCTTTTTCATCTTTTTGAAGTAAGTACATACCACGTTTAATGCCTTCCTCAGCACCTTGTGGCATTTCAGGATGCTCGTAGTTTTCGTTCATTACCGTTAAGTAATAGAAAATACGCTCTTGGTTCACATACATACGCTGTAAACCATCATGCACAATAACTGCTAATTCATAGCCAAAACATGGGTCATACGACACACAGTTCGGAATCGTGTTCGCAAGAATATGTGAGTGACCATCTTGGTGTTGCAAGCCTTCGCCATTGAGCGTGGTACGGCCGGCTGTTGCACCCAATAAGAAACCTTGTGCTTGTGCATCACCTGCAGCCCATGCAATGTCGCCAATACGTTGGAAACCAAACATAGAGTAGTACATGTACATTGGAATCATGGGTAAGTTATTGGTTGAATAACTGGTTGCCAATGCTGCCCAAGCGCTCATTGCACCTGCTTCGTTAATACCTTCTTGAAGCATGTGACCATCTTTTGCTTCACGGTAATGCATCAACTGTTCTTGGTCTTCAGGCGTGTAATGCTGACCATTGGCTGCATAAATACCTAACTGACGGAACATACCTTCTAGACCAAACGTACGTGCTTCATCTGGAACAATTGGCACAACACGGTCTTTAATTGCTTTTTCTTTTAACAATGCAGCGATTAAACGAACCATCACCATGGTGGTTGATTGTTCTTTGCCTTGTGAGCCTTTTAATACTGCATCAAAGACAGAAAGTTCTGGAATAGCCAACTGTTCACTTTCTTTGCGACGTGCAGGCAAATAACCACCTAGTGCTTCACGACGTGCCTTCATATATTTCAATTCAGGCGAGTTTTCGCTTGGACGATAGAAAGGCACTTCTTCTAATTGCTCATCATTAAATGGCAAATTGAAGCGATCACGTACATATTTTAAAGATTCGATTTGCATCTTTTTGATTTGATGCGTTTTGTTTACTGCTTCAATTTCATCAGACAAACCATAACCTTTAACAGTTTTCGCTAAGATTACAGTTGGTTGACCTTTGGCTGTACATGCTTCTGCATAGGCTGCAAAAACTTTGTACGGGTCATGACCACCACGGTTCAGGTTATCAATATCTTCATCGCTTAAGTCTTTAATCAACTCAGCCGCTTCTGGGTATTTACCAAAGAATTTTTCGCGTGCATATGCACCGCCCTTCACTTGTAAGCGTTGGTATTCGCCATCCAGTGTTTCTTCCATCACCGACTTTAAAGCACCAGTTTTGTCTTTTGCAAGTAGTGGGTCCCAATGACGGCCCCAAACCACTTTAATGACACGCCAGCCCGCACCACGGAATAAAGATTCTAATTCTTGAATAATTTTACCGTTACCACGTACTGGGCCATCTAGACGCTGTAAGTTACAGTTTACAACCCAAATGAGATTGTCTAATTTTTCACGACCCGCAAGTGAAATTGCACCTGTGCTTTCTGGCTCATCCATCTCACCATCGCCAAGGTATGCCCAAACTTTGCGATTTTCTTCTTTAATCAAACCACGATTCATCAAATATTTTTGAATATGTGCTTGGTAAATCGACATGATTGGGCCAAGACCCATCGATACCGTTGGGAACTGCCAATAATCAGGCATTAAGTATGGATGCGGATAAGAAGGTAAGCCAACACCGTCCACTTCGCGGCGGAAATTGTTTAGATGCTCTTCAGACAAACGACCTTCAAGGAATGAACGCGCATAAATACCTGGCGCACAGTGACCTTGATAATAAATCATGTCCCCGCCAAAGTTGTCGTTATTGGCACGAAAAAAGTGGTTAAAACCGACATCATATAATGTTGCTGAAGATGCGAAACTTGCCAAGTGACCACCTAAGTCATCACCCGTTTTATTGGCACGGAGTACCATCGCTAGCGCATTCCAACGAATCAACGCACGGATACGACGCTCCATGTCTTGATCGCCTGGCATTGCAGGTTCTTCAGCCACTGAAATTGTATTTAAATAAGGCGTGTTTAAACGCTGAATAGGGACATGTTTAGCGATTGCTTGTTGATACAGTTTTTCCAGTAGAAAAGCTGCACGCTCAGTCCCCATGTGTTGTAAAACGGAGTCAAACGCATCTTGCCATTCTTGCGTTTCTTGCGCGTCAGTATCACCATAAAACGCCATAATTCACCTATTTCGATATCCTAATCTTATACGTTAATATGTATCATACTTTCGTCCTATAAGAGTATCGCTACAGCTGAATATGGCTGAGCCATACTATTTAGCAACTAAATAGTCATTGACCATTCGTTACCCAAGATAACAAAAAAACGCCAATTTAGGCGGTTTTTTATACATTTAATGCTGTTTTTTGATGCTAACTTAGATTCCGTCAGAGCTGTATTCCTTTTTCAAGCATCAGACCAACGGTAAGTTCGGAGCATCCGATCAAATCGGATTAAGGCAACATTGCTAGATAAGTCGATGGGTTTTTGCGTTGACCATCTTTCACTACTTCATAGTGTAAATGTGGGCCAGTACAACGACCTGTGCATCCGACATTGGCAATATGTTCACCAGCATCTACACGGTCACCAACACGAGCAATTAAACGTGATGCATGAGCATAGCGCGTGATATAACCATTGCCATGGTTAATTTCAACGTATTGACCATAACCTGTACCCCAACCTGACTTGGTCACAATCCCCGGGCCTGTCGCATAAATCGGTGTACCGCTTGGCGCAGCAAGATCTAGACCTGAGTGGCGCTCAGCACGACCATTCATTGTACGACCACCATAACTAGAGCTCACACGTGCGCTTGGAAGTGGGTGTGTCACTAACCACGAATATGGATTATTTGAAAAACTTTTTGCAGAGGATTCCGAACCGTATTTTTTCGCCAGTGAAGCGTTGTTGAGTTCAACCGTTTTCTCACGGAGCTGAACGGACATTTTCGTTTCGGCAGGGATATCAATATCATTAGATTCGGTATAAGCGCCTTCCGATAAAGTGCGTGTCAATTGCTCAATTCGATCCGAAGATGCATTATTTGTATTGAGTTCTACCAAATCAGCGAAGGCTACTGAAGCAGCCGATGCCGCAAAAGAAAAAGCCAACAAAATACGTCGCATATGCATAAAAAACCTCTTAAAACTGTTCTTACGAATGTTTCTTGCGTGATCTCGTCCTTGATATCTACCGAAAGAAGCGCATAAGATTAAGACATTAACATGAAGGAAATATGTATGTCCGAACCAGTGAATCTCTTTCAACAAACTAGAAAACACATAAAAACAGGAAACTTAACGTTTCTCTCAAAGCAAGTAACTGCATGGCAGAAACTTACAAAACTGATTCAACCTATCCTACCGCAACCAGAGCAGTGGCAGGTTGTTTGTTATCAATATGGTATTTTGACGATTACCGGCGAAAATCAAGCGATGATTAGTCAACTTGGTTACCTTCAAAAACAATATATTGCACAACTGTCGGAACTTGATGAGTTTAAAGACCTACAAAAACTCCAAGTTCGTTTGAGAATCCCCTCTCAAACACCCGCAAAGATACAATCTATTTCAAGATCGCTAAGCACAGAAACTCAAGACTTAATCCGAGGTGCTGCTGACTTTGTGAGCGACCCTAAGCTTAGCCAAGCAATGCGACGTTTGGCAAGCAAAAAAAAGTAACCTCGTCTCGACCCGCTTCAGAATTGCGTTTTTAAAATGATAAATTCATCACATTTATGTTTGTTACAATATAACATCACACAATAAAGACAATGACTTAAGTCACACTCACATAAGGAATTGGACACTGATCTTCGTCATCAAATGTTACAATTTCATAGCTGCTTGGATCACTTTGGACATTGCGCAATAATTGATTATTCAAAGCATGCCCAGACTTATATCCATCAAATTTGGCAATAATTTGGTGACCGAGCAAGTAAAGATCCCCCACCGCATCTAATATTTTGTGACGAACAAACTCATCTGAGAAGCGTAAACCTTCTTCATTTACCACCCCGGTTTCATCGACGCCAATGGCATTGTCTAAACTTGCCCCCAAAGCGAGATTATTGGCTTTGAGATAATCCAAATCTTTCATGAAACCAAAAGTACGAGCTTCGCTGACTTCATAAACAAAGGTTTCGGTTGAAAAATCGATAGTAGCAGACTGATATTCTTTCTTAAAAGCGGGATGGTCGAAGTCAATGGTGAAGTTGAGTTGGAAGCCCTCATGCGGGCGGAAAATGGCGCGTTTGTCGTCGATGAGTGCTTCAACAGGTTTTAGGATTTTTATAAATTTTTTAGGGGCATCCAATTCTTTGAGGCCGCCTTGCATCAGTAAGTAAATAAACGGACCTGCACTGCCATCCATAATTGGTACTTCAGAGGCAGACACTTCAATAATCAAGTTATCAATACCTAGACCTGCAATTGCACTCATAACATGTTCAATGGTACCGACTTTGGCATCTTCTTGAACCAAGTTTGAACACATGAAGGCTTCTTGGATCAACATCGCATTTGCACGAATGTCGACTGGTGGATTGAGATCGATACGACGAAACACAATTCCTCCGTCCGCATGATGTGGCACAAAGTTAATTAAGACTTTTTGACCACTATGCAAACCAATGCCGCTTGCTTTAACGACACGTTGTAGAGTTCTTTGTTTCAACATGTTTCATACCATCTCACCACTAAACCGCTATACGTTAGCATATTTAGCCATTGATAAAAAACAAAAAGGTAGTCAGAGACTACCTTTTCTTCATCATATGTGGCTTAACCACATAGACAAATACTACTTACGTTGTTGATTTTTCAAGTAATCTTGAATACTCATTGGTGTTGGGCGTGCAGCACTCACTGTCGATGCAGAACTCGCTGCAGCAGCCGCGTCTTGGTTCTGACGCTGGATTGCAGGCACATCATCATCTTCAACAACCGCTTGCGTTGCATGCCCATGTTGTGCTACCTGCACATGTGCATTTGGACGCTTCACTGGCTCAGCAGAATCTGCTGAATTTCGAGTCAAACCTGTTGCAATGACAGTGACACTGATTTCATCACGCGCATCTGGATCAAATACGGTACCGTAGAAGACTTGGCCTTCATCTAGATCGACAATTTGATTCACAACGTCGGTAATTTCTTCGATTTCGCCAAACGTAACGTCATCACCACCAGTCACATTAATCAGAATCCCTTTGGCATTCATAATGGTGACGTTATCCAGCAATGGACTACGGATCGCTTGTTCAGCTGCTTGGCGTGCGCGGTTTTCACCACGACCTAAACCCGCACCCATCATGGCATAACCACGTGTGCTCATCGCAGTTTTCAAGTCAGCAAAGTCAAGGTTAATATGACCTGGGCGCACCACCAAATCAAAGATACTACGGACCGCATTTAATAAGACATCATCCGCTTTTTTGTAAGCATCTTTCATTGAGATGTCACGGAAAACTTTTAACAAACGTTGGTTTGGAATGATGATTAAAGAATCTACATGCGCTTCTAATGCTTCAATGCCTTGCTCAGCAGACTGAAGACGACGTTTACCTTCAAAGTTAAACGGTGTCGTTACTACGCCTACGGTTAAAATGCCCATTTCTTTGGCAATTTCAGCAACCACTGGCGCAGCACCTGTACCTGTACCACCGCCCATACCAGCAGTGACAAACACCATGTCAGTACCTTCAAGGTGCTGACGAATCAAGTCACGACTTTCTTCAGCCGCTGCTTGACCTACATTTGGATTGGCGCCCGCACCCAAGCCACGGGTACTTTGCTCACCCAACTGGATTTTGAATTGTGCATTCATACGGTCTAGCGCTTGCTTGTCCGTATTGGCACATACAAATTTTACACCTTGAATATCTGACTCAAGCATGTGTTGTACGGCGTTACCACCTGCACCACCAACACCAAACACAGTAAAACGGGCTTGACCGTTGCTATCGGTTTGATCATCTTCTAAAAATTCAAATGAGGCCATGACCTATAGATTTCCTAATTCGTTATTGGCAGTCACTTAAGCCCGTATACTGCCTTGATCTTAATAAACAAAATTGCTTTTAAGCATGCTGTGCAAGCCATAGCTTGTCAAGTTTAAGCGATGCGTTGTACAACTTCTTAACAATATTCCAAAAAAATTCAACTTAAAAAACAGATTTCAGCTTTTCATAGAGTCCAGACCAAGCACGTCCAACGCGTTTAATCAGAGACAGTTTTTCTGTATCTTCTGGTTCCACTATGGTTTCTTGTGTTTCGCTCTGACTAAACATCAACAAACCTGCAGCAGTGGCATACTGAGAGCGACGCAGTGCGGCAATATTTTGCTCATCTGCTGTCACTTGCACAGGTGGATTACCCAAATGTGCAGACACACCCAACATACGACGAGTCAGCGTCACCATACCTTCGATTTGACTGGCATCACCAGTTAACACCACACCATGATACAAACCATGAATCGCACCATTACGCTCTAGCTCTTGGCGAACTTGGCCTAAGATTTCTTCATAACGCGCAATCACGATTTCAGTCAGCTCAATACGACTAATCGTTTGCGGACCATCAATCCCTTGGATCTGAATCATATGGTCCGGCTTAACCGACTTAATGTCGACACACCCATAGAGTAATTTAATTCGCTCAGCTTCTTCAGTGGTGGTTTGTAACACAGCAGCAATATCACGGGTGACATG
>CABFOG010000246.1_pt1 | contig 17594 bp, 16 predicted proteins | sample 3522001 | NCBI WGS metagenome assembly CABFOG01 (sample SAMEA5312485, study PRJEB27640) | indoor metagenome | biome: indoor environment; feature: controlled; material: polymer antistatic dissipative epoxy resin | place: Italy | collected 2014-05-27
TGTTGTGCTTCTTCACGTTGAGCTTTACGCGCACGTTTTTCTTCAGCACTCTTAGCCAATAGTGACTCTTCAGTGATAGCGTTCTCACGACGGATGATAAGGCTACGAATAATTGCATCGTTGTAACGGAACAATTCTTCTAACTCATCAAGAGTAGTTTGACCACACTCAACATTCATAAGAATGTAGTGAGCTTTGTGGATCTTGTTAATTGGGTAAGCCAATTGACGACGGCCCCAGTCTTCAAGACGGTGAATTTGACCTTCAGCTTCTTTGATGTGAGTTAGGTAGCGTTCTACCATACCAACGACTTGATCGCTTTGATCAGGGTGTACTAAAAGTACGATTTCGTAATGACGCATTGTCAGCTCCTTACGGTTTAAACAGCCCCTAACAAAAAAGTTGTTAGAAGCAAGGAGTCACAACCTAGGTTGTGTCGCATTAGATGCGAAGGGGGAATTTTAGAGACTTTGCTCGCCAAATTCAAGAACTTCTCTTAAAAAGCCCTAATTATTTTGAGGTTTTGAGCGTAAAAGGAAGACAACATAGCCTTTAAAGTTTGTATCATTTTCAAGCTTTGGCGGTCTATGCCATTCACCGTATTGAACGATGCCAATTTTATAAGGAAGTTTCAGTGCTGAAACTTTTTTTAGATAAGCTGCATAGTTGGGTATGGTGGTTGAACCTTGATAGGTTTGAATGACCAACTCATCGATGGTGTTATTCAGGAGGTTTAATGTCTCTTGGTTTGTCACATTGGTCCAGTCCATTAAACCCGTGATACTGAGTTGATAGTGCTGCGGCAATTGTTTTCTTAATTGACTTAAGAATAGGGTATATTGGTGAATGTGTTTGGTTTTGGCATCGAAATCAATTTGTATGCCTTGAATATGATTCCCTGCATTTTCCCATTGCTGAACGCGTTTTAAAATTTGTGTAAGCTCTTGGCCTTGCCAGTCTAAATGATAATTACGAAAAACCAGCCACACCTTTTGCTGAGGAATCGTTAAGACGCTTACGCCTTGCGGTATGAGTCTAGAGTGATGTGTTTGGGAATCTAAACGAACTTCACCTTGTAAAACATAAATTTCTTTAGCGGCTTTGAGGTAAGGGGCTGATGAAATATTGCCCCAAATCCAAAATGCATCATAGTCTTCGGCATTTACCTGAGCAGATGTTGAAGCTGACTGACTCGGCTGACAAGCCATGATGCTCAGCATACAGATCAACGTCATAACAACGGAAACAATCTGCTTCAACATATATGTCTTACCAATAATACTTTAAAGATTGTGCCCAAGAGGTACTTGGATAGTCGCGTTTAATGTGGTCGAACCATTGTTTCCGGGTGGATTTTTCAACTTCTGCATCCTGACAGTCATTCATCCCGCTTGGTGAATAACACATGATTGAGCGATAAAGCGCATAAGCTTTTAAATCGGGTATAGAACTGGATTTGATGATGTCTTTATACACTTGGCCACGAGTAAAAATTGCACCTTGGAAGCTAGCAGTTTCTTTTTCTAAAGCGGTGACATAGCTTATGTTGTAGCCTTGAGACGAGCGTGCATATTCGCCCAAACAAAGTCGGAGCTTTAAATCTTGAGATGAATTTTCAAGTTTTTGAGTCAGACTGAATAAATCAGGGCATTGAATCTGTGGCGTGATTTTTGTTCCTGCCCAAATGAAATCACTAAGGGGCGGTTGGTTTTTATAATTTTGATATGTTTCTGAGTCATATTTATACTTCGCGGCATCTTGTGGTAGCAGTACAAAGGCTTGATTAAACAGTTTAAAGTTCTGATGTACCAATGACTTTTGCAAAGTTTTATATAAAGCTAAATTTTTTTGATCTGTATTTGATGCTTTGCTCTGTACAATTTGCATTAAGCTTTTTTCATTGGCTTTATTTTCAATAAAGCTTTTTTGCAATGAAGCTTGTTTGATTTTAGCATCTGAACCGATGAATACGTTCGTGCTTTGCTGTTGGGCATAATGTGGATACAGCATCAGCTCAAATAAGCCACGCTGTTCAATGGGTTTTGATTGACTCAGCCAACCTTCCCAATATTGCTGTGCATTTTGAGTTTGTCCGAGTTTTTCTAAAATACGACCTTTTAACAATATTTGACTGAGTTGAAGGTAACTATTAATTGAATTAGAGGAATGTTCTGGCAAGTATTTTAAAGCTTCGGCTGGTTTGTTCTGCACAAAGAATAAGTGATTGGCTTGTAGGTATTGGAACAGTTCTGGCTGACTCTTAAATAGTGTTTTTTGGTTGTTGAGTTCAGACCAGCTTAAGACTTTATCTTCTGCCGATGTTGCCTGACGCATTTGCATTAAGTCTGAAATAGCCAGAAAGAACGGATCTTTTAGATTTTTTGCATTGAATGAGCGGCTTTGAAAAACATGGCGATCCATTTCAAAGACTAGATTATCGAGCTCTAAATTATAGTATTTGGAATCGGGATGATTGATTTGCCATGCGAGTTCGCTGGTCAGGAGTTCGGTATTTCCACTCAGCCAATAACAACGACGTAGTAAACCGCGTGCGCTTGCCGCATATTTTCCCTCAGGGAAGCGTTTGAAGTAGGTAGTGATATGCTCATAGGTATTTTTGAGTAAAGTCTGATTTACTTTATCGATTTTTAAATCACCATATTCACCGATACCCGACTGATAGCTTTCATTGAGGCTGCTACGGATCAACATATATTGCGATGTTTCTTTGATCCAAGACTGATCAACCGTAGTTAATACTGAGTAAATTTTAGTAGCTGTGGAAAAGTTACTATTATAAAAGGCAATGGTTGCATTTAAATAAGACGCATACTGACGTGCTTGTATAGACCAGTTCGGATTGACTTGGATGAGGGCAAGATCACGGTCACAGGCCGAGATATTTTGTCTTTCTTGAATCAGTAAATCTTTTTCCACTTTGCTGAGATTTTGGTCGGCTTTCACCTGTTGGGTAAATTGATCCGCACCATTGTCTAGACTACTGCAATGTTCTTGGTAAGGAGTCTTTTGATTGTTTGGTTTTAATCGGGCATTCGGTCGTTTATTGGTTGCGCTTTCAAACAATGTTTTAGCCGCAAATGGTACGTTGCTATATTCAGTTTCCCAAAGCGGACTATTTGGCTGATTAAAATTCAATTTGGCCAAGCCCATGTCGCTCAGGAGTAGGAGCATATTGGTTTGATTGTCATTGGCGGGTGTGAGTGCAGGCAAATTGTCACAGGCTGTATAGGCATTGGTTTGAATGTTGGTCGATGGGTAGCAATAAACATCGAAACCAGAAAAACTGTGCGTGCTATAAGCAAGAGTGATAGGAAATAGACTAATAAAAATAGATTTTTTAAAAAATTGTGATGGTATTTTCATTGCAGAGCATAAGTTATTGTTGTGTCTGCTATGGTAACAATTTAAAGACTAGACTTAAATATTGAATAAGTTGAAATAAAAAAAAGATAGAGAGAACTCTATCTTTTTAAAACAGCGGCAAATGTGGAGCAGGTGAGACATAGCTAAAACTAAAACTAAAACTTAATGCAGTAATTAAAATCACTGAATATAAGAAATAGCGTTTTGCCCAAACCTGATCATTTTCAGCTTTAAAACCAATGATTGATAAATATACCCAATAAGCACAGAGTGCGTTAAAGGTGATAAGAAAAAACATATTGGTATAGCCAAAACAATACAAACCATTTAACACCGCAGCAAACAGCAAGACATAAATCAAGCTTTCAACTTTCGTGCGAAAAATTGAACGTGCTACAGGTAAAATTGGAATGCCTGCATTTTTATAGTCGTCAAAGCGGTATACCGCAATTCCCCATGAATGAGGCATTTGCCAAAGTGCATATGCTAAGAAAAGCAACAGTGCGGCAACATCAAATTCATTGGTCACAGCTGTATAGCCGATCACTGGTGGACTAGCACCAGAAATACTTCCAATCACGGTTTGGTGAATGGATGTGCGTTTGCTCCATAGACTATAAAAAATCACATAAACCACAAAACCAAGTACAGCAAAGCCAAAGGCATAAGCATTAACAAAGAACCAGAGTAGGGCGAAACCTAATATTCCAAGCGCAGCAGAAAATGCCAAAGCAACGGAAGGACTGATGGTTTTTTTAACTAATGCACGGTTCATCGTCCGTTCCATCTTTTGATCAATATCTTGATCAATGACGTTATTGACGACACAGCCAGAAGCAACAACCAGTGTTGTACCGAGTAGGGTGATGAGAAGAAGGAGGAAATCTACAGACCCCTGAGCGGCTAAAAAGAAGCCGCCCAGAGTGGTAACGAAGTTACCAAAGAGAATTCCTGGTTTAGTCAGGAATAAATACTTTTTCAACATGATGATCAGTTTAGATCATCATGTTGTAGTGTAAGTAGTTCATAATCCATACAGAGCCGACTAGAAGTACAGCAATACAAAGTACTGTATAGATAAATGCAATCACGTTCCAACGTTGCTCTGAAGATGAGTTCATGTGCAAGAAGTAAACTAATTGAACTAGAACCTGAGCAACCGCTGTAATTGCGATAACCGCCATAACAATACCGCGACCAAAACCACCAGCCATTACCATACCGAATGGAATTACGGTCAGGATAACTGAAAGGATAAAGCCGATCGTGTATTGCTTGGTGTTACCGTGTGAAGCACCAGCTGAGTTATGATCGTGACTCATTATAGAACTCCCATCAAGTAAACTACGCTGAATACACAGATCCAAACGATGTCAAGGAAGTGCCAGAACAAGCTTAGGCAAGCAAGACGACGAGTGTTTGGAAGAGTCAAACCATTTTTCTTGATCTGAATCATCAAAATGATCATCCATACCAAACCTGAAGTTACGTGAATACCGTGCGTACCTACTAAAGTAAAGAACGACGATAAAAACGCACTTACGCTTGGACCGTGGCCAGCATGAACTAAGTGATTAAACTCATATAGTTCCATGCCGATGAATGAAGCACCGAATAACCAAGTGATCGCTAACCAAGTTAAAACTTGGTTGACGTTCTTTTTGTATGCAGCAAGAACCGCAAAACCAAAAGTTACAGAAGAGATCAAGAGAGCGAAAGTTTCAGTTAAAACGAAACCTAAAGACTCACCGAATAACTCTTTTGCACTTGGTGTGCCCATAGGCACATGGCTACTTAAAACAGCGAATGCAATGAAGAGTGTACCGAATAGAATCAAGTCACTCATCAAATAAGTCCAAAAACCAAAGACGGTGATGTCAGTATCATCGTGGTGATGATGCTCATCGTGTCCGTGGTTTTCGTGATGAAGTACGTCAGCCATTGTCTTAGTCCTTCTTCAAATGTTTTTCAAGAATCGCGTAACGTTCATTTTCAATACGCTCAACTTCAGCAGCAGGAACATAGTAGTCCACTTTCTTCGTAAACGAAGATGCGATGAAGCTGATAATAGCAGCGATGAACATCACAACAACTAACCACCAGATATGCCAGATTAAACCAAAGCCCATAACAGTAATGAACATGGCAATCACAACACCAGCAGCACGATTCGTTGGCATATGAATGTCTTCGTATGAAGTAGGTTTCGCATATGCTACGCCATTCTCTTTGTCATTCCAGAACGTATCAATACCATTGATTGTTGGAAGGTGAGCAAAGTTGTAGAACGGAGCAGGAGACGAAGTCGCCCATTCAAGTGTACGACCATCCCATGGATCGCCTGTAAGGTCGAGGTTGTCGTTGCGTTGTAAGTAACCAACAACAATCTGCATAACGAAACATGCAATACCAATCGCGACTAACACAGAACCGAAGAATGCAATAGCGATGTACGGATCCCATTCAGGGTTGTCATATGTATTCAAACGACGAGTCATACCCATGAAACCAAGGATATAAAGTGGCATGAATGCAAAGTAGAAACCGAAGAACCAGAACCAGAATGCAGCTTTACCCCATGCTTCATTGAGCTTCCAACCAAACATTTTCGGCCAGTAGAAAATGATGCCGGCAAACATACCAAACACCACACCACCGATAATTACGTTATGGAAGTGAGCAATCAAGAACAATGAGTTGTGTACAAGGAAGTCCGCAGGTGGAACCGCCATTAATACACCAGTTAAACCGCCAATACCGAATGTTACAAGGAAGCCAAGCGTCCATAACATAGGAGTAGTGAAGGTGATACGACCCTTATACATTGTGAATAACCAAGAGAAGATTTTCACACCTGTAGGAATCGCAATAACCATGGTCATGATACCGAAGAACGCATTCACGTTCGCACCAGCACCCATGGTGAAGAAGTGGTGAAGCCATACTACGAACGCAAGTACTGTGATCGCAATTGTTGCATACACCATTGATTTGTAACCGAACAACGTTTTACGAGAGAACGTTGAAACAACTTCAGAGTAAATACCAAATGCTGGTAATACTAAGATGTAAACTTCTGGGTGACCCCATGTCCAAATCAAGTTTACATACAACATTGGGCTACCACCCATGTCATTTGTAAAGAAGTGGAAACCGAAGTAACGGTCAAGCGTTAACATTGCAATTGTTGCTGTTAACACTGGGAATGACGCAATGATCAATACAGCTGTACACAAAGATGTCCAAGTAAAGATCGGCATGTCCATAAGTGACATACCAGGCGCGCGCATTTTAATGATGGTAACGAAGAAGTTAACACCCGTTAATAGCGTACCTAAACCTGAAATCTGAAGTGCCCAGATATAGTAGTCCACACCCACGCCTGGAGAGTATTCGATACCTGAAAGAGGAGGATAAGCCATCCAACCTGTTGCAGCGAATTCACCAATTGCAAGAGATGCCATCATTAAGCCTGCAGCACCAGCAAATAACCAGAAGCTTAGAGAGTTTAATAATGGGAAGGCAACGTCACGTGCACCAATTTGAAGTGGTACAGAGATGTTCATTAAGCCAACAACTAGACCCATTGCTACGAAGAAGATCATGATTACACCGTGTGCGGTGAAGATCTGATCGTAGTGTTCTGGGTGTAAATAACCTTCACCGCCACCTTTTGCAAGGAACAGTTGAAGACGCATCATAATCGCATCGGCGAAACCACGCAAAAGCATGATGATCGATACGAAAAGATACATGATACCAATTTTTTTATGGTCGACTGATGTGAACCATTCGTTCCACAGGTAGCCCCATTTTTTGAAGTAGGTAATACCAGCAACAACTGCGATACCACCCAAGATCATCATTGCAACAGTTGCCAATACGATTGGATCGTAAGGAATTGCATCTGGACCTAACTTACCTAAGAAGCTCATGTCTTATTCTCCTTGAGAAGCAGTCGCATGTTCAACAGCTACATGAGCTTCAGAAGCAGCAGCTTCGTCGTGAGCAACAGCATCACTTGCTGCAGCTTCTACAGGAGCTGAGTGGTCAGCACCATGGTAGTTACTCATATAGTTGTGAATCACAGATTCAAACAAGCCAGGCTCTACAGAAGAGTAATAAGTCACAGGATGTGGCTGAGTCTTATATGGACCTTCTTTAAGCGCTGTTTCAGCAAGTTTTTTCTCTAAATCTGTTCTTGCATTACGAACCATTGCATCAATTTGTTTTTGTGAACGGTTACCGTCACGTAAGGTCGCAAATTCAGCTTGGTCTAGAACAGTTTTTTGAACTGCTACAGGGTTCACTGAAGTACCGTTACCTGATTGAACTGCAGAAACCCATTCAGCAAATTGAGCATCAGTTACAGAGTGAGCACGGAAGCGCATTTGCGAGAAGCCGTAGCCTGAATAGTTTGAAGAGAAACCGCGGTAGCCTTCAGCTGGGCTAGTTCCATCTGCTAACAAATTCAAGTGCGTTTGCATGCCTGCCATTGCATAAATTTGACCACCTAACGCAGGGATGAAGAACGAGTTCATCGTGAAGTTAGAGGTAATTTTAAGTGCAACTGGAGTTTTTTCAGGGAAACGAATTTCGTTAACCGTCGCAATGTTAAGATCAGGGTAAATGAAGATCCATTTAAACTGTTCTGCAATGACTTGAATATTTACAGGTGCTTTATCAGATTCGAGTGGGCGGTAAGGGTCATACTTGTGTGAACCCCACCAAGTTAACCAAGCCAGAATACCAATAATAATGACAGGAATACCCCAAACTACAATTTCAATTGCAGTAGAGTGTGCCCATGTAGGTTTATAGTCTGCATCTTTATTCGACGCGCGATATTTCCAACCAAACCATAATGCCATTACGACTGATGGAATAACCACCAATAGCATTAAATAGATCGCAGTCATCATTAAGTCAGATTGACCTTGTGCAACTGGACCTTTTGAGTTTAGAAGTACCATATCACCACCACACCCAGTTAAGAGCGCGGCGATCGCAGATAAAGACAATACAGCTAAAATCGTTTGTCTCATTTTACAACCTCGGTGAAGAGTCCCATTCCCTAATAAAATTGGGATAGCGATTAAAGTGTCGCATGATTGAAAAGTTTCTTTTTAAGTCTAAAAACACTTCTCAATCATAAGACACCGCTACGTTGTAGGGCATTATGCCTCATATCGACAAACTAAGCTATACGTAAAGGTGCTTTAAATAACTGTTATAAAAACCGATTTTTTCACTCGGAATTTTATAAATTATTTAGGGATTTATTTTGAATATCAATAAACTGCAGAAAACTGAGGTGAGCCAAACCTCAGCTTAAATATGCTCAAATTAGTGCTTAATGACCTTAGTTTTCGCCAGCTTATCGTGCAAAGTTTGACGCTTTGCAGTTAAACCAAAGACGTGATCGGCGATGGTAATAAACGGCATGAACAGCATATTGAGTACAATAAAGACAACACTGCGTAATGTGAATACACGTAAAAGGCTGACTTTTTCGTTGGTTTCAACGTCTACAATTTTAATTTTGGTGATTTTTTTACCAATACTTTGACCATTTTTTGCTAAGAAAAAGGCCTGTATACCGAGCATAATCAGCAGGTAAATGCCCATGGTGGTCCATGCTTCAGTTGGAATCAAACTGAACAGTTGTGCTTGCAGTTCACTGGCCTGTGTTGCTGTGGTGGCAGCTTGCATTTTTTGCTGAATTTCAGTGAGTTCACCAAATTTATCTGCTTGTAAAAAGAACGAGGGAATCGCAGCGGCAGGGAGCCAAAGAAGTAAATCAATGACTTTGGCTAAGACGCGTGTGCCTATTGATGCCAATTCAGGTTGAGCAACTTTCGCCGCAGTGCGGTTTGGTTTTGAAAATTGATTTGGCGTATGCATTGGCTCAGGAATAGGGGGCTGAGGCTGATAACCTACAGGTTCATACGCCAGTTTTCCTTGGGTGAGTTCACCTAAAGCTTTCCATTCAGGCATACCCTGATGCCAAACTAAATCCGTCAATAAAACTTGTTGGCTTGCGAGCATCTGATTCAACTGCTCTAAGGTATATGGACCGGCTTGTTGATTATTTCGTGCCAAGTAAATCTGCATATAAACTTAATCTCAAAATATAAATTGGGATATTCAAATAATAAATGTATTTGTTTCAGATGAAAAACAAATAAAAAATCTATGACAAAACATGCGGATAGTCTAGAGAATTTCAAGCTGAAATTAACCAAAACTACACAAAATGCAGGACAGTGTAGCAAGGATTATGCTGCTTCTTCTAGCTTTATCGCAATGCGATTTCTTCTCAATCAAAATGTTGCTGCATGAGTGCCAAACTTAGTTTAAGTTTTTGTATCAATATGCTTGTTTTAGTGCGGATACGTTGAAAGAGTGGAAATAAAAAAGACCCTTGAAAGGGTCTTTTTTATCGGATCAAAAAGTTAAGCTTTTTGAACTTTTTCTTCTGCAAGGAAGAACCAAGTGTCTAATACTGAGTCAGGGTTAAGTGATACAGATTCGATACCTTGTTCCATCAGCCATTGCGCAAGATCTGGGTGATCTGATGGGCCTTGACCACAGATACCCACATATTTACCTGCTTTACGGCATGCATGAATTGCCATAGAAAGAAGCGCTTTTACTGCTGGATCACGCTCATCAAATAGGTGAGACACAATACCAGAGTCACGGTCTAGACCAAGCGTTAACTGAGTTAAGTCGTTTGAACCGATAGAGAAGCCATCGAAGTGTTCAAGGAACTGTTCAGCCAATAATGCGTTTGTTGGTAACTCACACATCATGATCACTTTCAGACCATTTTCACCACGCTTCAAACCATTTAACGCCAATAATTCAATTACACGTTTTGCTTCATGTACAGTACGTACGAAAGGAATCATGATTTGAATATTGGTTAAGCCCATTTCGTCACGTGCTTTTTTCAACGCGCGGCATTCTAATTCGAAGCAGTCACGGAAGTTGTCAGACACATAACGGCTTGCACCACGGAAGCCCAACATTGGGTTTTCTTCTTCAGGCTCGTATAACTTACCACCGATCAAGTTTGCATATTCATTTGACTTAAAGTCAGACATACGAACGATCACAGGTTTGTCTGCAAATGCGGCAGCAAGGGTAGAAATACCTTCAACCAGTTTTTCAACATAGAATTCGATTGGAGATGCATAACCCGCAGTACGCGCCATGACCGCAGCACGTGTTTCACGTGGCAAGCTGTCAATGTTCAACAATGCTTTAGGGTGAACACCGATCATACGGTTAATGATGAACTCAAGACGTGCAAGGCCAATCCCTTCATTTGGAATTTGTGCAAAGTCAAATGCGCGGTCAGGGTTGCCGACGTTCATCATTACTTTGAACGGAAGCTCTGGCATAGATTCGATTGAATTGGTTTGAATCTCGAAATCTAAAGAACCTTCGTAGATGAAACCTGTATCACCTTCAGCACATGAAACAGTTACTTCTTGGCCGTCTACTAGAACTTCAGTTGCATTACCACAACCGACGATTGCTGGAACACCCAATTCACGCGCAATAATCGCTGCGTGACAAGTACGACCACCACGGTTAGTGACAATTGCAGCCGCACGTTTCATTACTGGTTCCCAGTCTGGGTCAGTCATGTCAGATACAAGCACGTCACCGTCTTGTACTTTGTCCATTTCTTTAATAGACGTAACAATACGTACTTTACCAGAACCGATACGTTGACCGATTGAACGACCTTCACAAATCACAGTGCCTTTTTGTTTTAAAAGGTAGCGTTCCATGGTGCCGACGTTTTCACGACTCTTCACTGTTTCAGGGCGCGCTTGAACGATATAAATTTGACCGTCATCGCCATCTTTTGCCCACTCGATGTCCATTGGAGAACCATAATGGTTTTCAATGATCAGCGCTTGTTTTGCAAGTTCTTGTAGTTCGTGGTCGTTTAATGCGAATTGTTGACGCTCTTGTTTTTCAACATCAACCACAACAACTGATTTACCTGCAGAAGCTTCTTCGCCATAAATCATTTTTTGGTGTTTAGAACCCAGATTACGACGGAGGACAGCGTGCTTGCCTGCATTTAAAAGGGGTTTAGAGAGGTAGAATTCGTCAGGGTTTACTGCACCTTGAACAACCATTTCACCCAAACCATAAGATGCAGTGATGAAAACTACGTCACGGAAACCTGATTCAGTGTCGAGTGTAAACATTACACCTGCTGCACCAGTTTCAGAGCGAACCATACGCTGAATACCAGCAGATAAAGCCACAACATCATGCGCAAAGTTTTGGTGTACGCGGTAAGAGATTGCACGGTCGTTATACAGTGATGCAAATACTTCTTTGATCGCGATTAATACGTTGTCGATACCGCGAATGTTTAAGAAGGTTTCTTGTTGGCCTGCAAAAGAAGCATCTGGTAAATCTTCTGCTGTCGCAGAAGAACGAACGGCAACCGCGATGTCTGGGTTGCCGTTTGAAAGCTCTGCAAATGCTTTACGAACTTCTTGTTCAAGTTCTGCCGTAAGTGGAGTATCTACAATCCATTGGCGAATTTTCGCGCCTGTTTCAGCAAGAGCATTTACATCATCAACATTGAGGACTTTTAACTCTGCATTGATTTTAGCGTTTAGGCCACTTTGCTCGAGAAATTCACGATATGCTTGAGCTGTAGTAGCAAAGCCACCTGGTACAGATACACCTGCATTTGATAGGTGGCTGATCATTTCACCTAAAGATGAGTTTTTCCCACCTACAAGTTCAACGTCGTGTTTCCCTAATTTTTCTAGACCAATTACGCGCGCTTCCAAAGTTGTTACTCCACTTTTGCAGTATTTAATCACTATCTTGGCATCAGATTATAACAAATCTACTTAGCTTTTTGATTTTACTAAGCGACAGTCATGTAAGATCGGTTTACTATAAAGATTATATAGCACTAAGACAAATTTTTGAGGAGAATTTTAATGTCAGGAAGTAAACAATTTAAGCGGAGCGTTTTTTTTGTATCTGATGGTACTGCAATTACCGCTGAAACCCTTGGGCACTCGCTATTGGCGCAGTTTCCAAATGTTGACTTTGACATTCATATTATTCCTTATATTAGCTCTGAAGAAGCTGCTACAAATGTGGTTGCTGAGATCAATTTAAGGGCGCAACAAGACGGACAAAAGCCACTGGTTTTTGACACTTTAGTTGACCCGTACGTGCGTGACATTATTAATACTGCAAATGCTATAAATCTTGATGTATTTGAAGGGCTTATTAGTAAATTGTCTGAGGAGCTGGGAACACCGCCTACAACTTTAGTCGGACAGACCCATGCGGTGACCGATTCGGAGTCTTATAAAGCACGTATTGATGCGGTGCATTTTGCTTTAGATAACGATGACGGTGCACGTACACGCCACTATGACAAGGCCGATCTGATTCTGATTGGGGTGTCACGTTCGGGTAAAACACCGACGTCAATTTATTTGTCATTACAGTTTGGTATTCGTGTTGCAAACTATCCATTGACTGAAGAAGACTTGGATGACAACCGTTTACCTGCGGTACTTCGCGCGCATAAACAGAAGCTTTTTGGTTTGATGATTGATGCTGAACGTCTTGTTGCTATTCGCTCTGAACGTAAAGCCAATAGCCGTTATGCAAGCTTCAGCCAGTGCCAAATGGAGCTTCGCGCAATTGAAGGTATTTATATCTCTGAAGGGATTAAATACTTAAATGTCTCGGAAATGTCGATTGAAGAAATTTCAACCCGTGTACTGCAAATGACGGGCTTAAAACGTCGTATTGGTTGATATTGTCATTACATTATAAAGCGTCATATTGATGATGCTTTATAATATCGATCAATATAAAAATTTAGATTAGATCAAATGAAAATAATATCAAAATGGCTATTAGGTGTATTTTGTTTTGCTCATTTTAATATGGCTTTATATGCGCAAAATATATCAATTCAACAGGCTGAGCAGGCCATTGATCAAAAATATGCAGCGCTAGATTTTTATGCGGTGAATCAACAGATCGAAAATGATGTGGTTGATTTAATCCGTGAAAATGCAGAAAGTTATGCTTATTCTTTCCCCAAATTGACTGAAAATCTTAGACTAAAGATTAATGCCTCACCAGACCAACTGCTTAAATTCTATACCTTTGATGTAGGCGGTGGCGGTACCATGGGTAAATTTTCATCCTATGCGCAGATGAAATCGAGCAAGTCCACTAAACTTCAGCCTTTAGAAACAGGCTATATTTTAAAGATTGATCAAGTGAAATGGGGTGCACAGCCGATTTATCTGATTCAAAGTTATTACAAAGGCGATAGTTGTCACGGTCTCTATCAAATTCAAGCCTTTAAAATGCATGCCCAAGCTTTGACAGCAACACCAGTTTTTCAGACCAAAAAACAGCAGTTAAGTTCAATTGAAGTAGATTATGACTGTCATTGTGACGAAGAGCAGCGCGGTTCATATATTCGTGTTTCAAAAGACTTAAACAAGATTGATATCACTTTATTGGATCAAAACAGTCGACCGACTGGAAAGTACTTACGTTATCAGCGTTCAAATACAGGCTATCGGTATACAGGTGTGACGAAATAAACAACGGGTAAGTAGGGAAACTTACCCTATATGGTTAATGGCTATAGGTGGTAATGATCACATCGACGGGATATTCAGCTCCATCTAAACTTTGAATATCATGTTCTCGAATTTTGACGATCGGCCAAGTGATTAGCTTACAGTTGTCGCGCTGTAAGGCATGATAATAATGATCGGACTTAAAAAATTTAAGTTTATCGGCAGCGGAGTTAGGTTTGAGTTGGTGTCTAAGCCATGGGTCTTGAACTTGGGTTTCTAAGAAGCGTAAAGCCAGTAGGCATTTGATACGTGTGTTAAATAGGCGTCGGTTCTTAATAACCAGTGGATGTTGAATTAAGCGCTGAATTCCACGCTCTGTTTTTGGCAAGATAAATTGTGGCGCATTTTGAAAAACATAGACCGATTGAGCGACCTGAGAAATCGATTCAAGGGCAGTTACTGTATGCTGGTTGGTACCAATAATTGCGACACGTTGTTCAGTAAAAGCATGTTGTTTAATTTCTGAAGCAGTAATCAATTGCCCTTTAAAATGCTGAAAATATTCGGGATGGTTTTGAAATAAACCAGATACGTTGTCAGTTGAATGCAAATTGACCATGCTTGATCCTTAATTTTTTTTTATCGTCTTTCCTTAATTTATTATTTTTAGTGCTTTTGCTCTAAAAAAGCAAAGTGATAAATTGTCTGAGCAGTCACGCTAACTTTAGTCTAGACATAGCAGCAGTTTTGCAGGGCTTTAAGGATTTTTTAAGTATCGGCTAAGATTTTGGTTATTCATTTATGCACGTCGCCTTATGGGTATGCATTAATACGCATAAGGCGATTCACTTCATTTGTACTTAGTTATTTTTGATCTGCATGAGACGTTCAAAGTTTTCTAAACGCTTGTCCGTGTCATAGATGTCACAGGTGAAAATAAATTCATCGACATCATATTCTAAAAGAAGCTGTTTTAAGCCTTCTTTCACCGTGCCATTGGAACCAATTTGGGCCATGGCATAAAAACTATCTATCGACATTTTTTCCGCAGGTGACCATAGACCGTCCATGCTGGCAATTGGTGCTTTTAACTTTAAACTTTGACCGCGCATGAGACCTAAAACTCGTTGGTAGGCACTGGTCGCTAGATACTCAGCTTCAGCATCGGTTTCAGCAACGACCGTCGGGACACCCATAGACACATAAGGTTTGGATAAGTACTCAGAGGGTTCAAAGTTTTCACGATAGAGCTGAATCGCTTGTTTTAGCATGCGCGGTGCAAAGTGTGATGCAAAAGAGTAGGGAAGACCGAGTCTTGCTGCCAGTTGTGCACTAAATAAGCTTGAACCAAGTAGCCATACAGGCACATGTGTCCCTTGCCCCGGAGTTGCAATGATACGCTGATTTGGCTCAGCGTCCTTAAAGTAATGCAGAATTTCTAAGACATCTTGTGGGAATTGATCTTCAGTTTCTTGACGGCCACGGCGAAGTGCGCGCATGGTCACTTGGTCTGTACCTGGTGCTCGACCTAAACCTAATTCAATCCGGTTTGGATAGAGTGTTGCAAGTGTACCGAATTGCTCCGCTACGATCAGTGGGGCATGGTTTGGGAGCATGATACCGCCAGAGCCCACTTTTAAGGTTGAGGTATTTGCGAGTAAATAGCTGAGTAGCACCGCAGTTGCAGAGCTGGCAATACCATCCATATTATGATGTTCTGCAAGCCAAAGTCGGCTATAGCCTAAACGCTCAGCTTGTTGGGCCAATTTTAAACTATGCTGTAGGGTGAGTTGTACAGTTTGATCTTCGCGGACAGGAGCTAATTCTAAAATAGAAAATTGAGTCTCGGACAACGTGCGCATTCTACTTCTCAGTTTTGCTTTATATATCGAAATAATACGATATAAGTGCTGTTTTGTATATCGATTTTATTCGATATTCTGGTTGTTTTATATAAGATGTTGATTTAAAAATGAAACAAAATTTATATTCAACATAGTTGAACAGCACCAGCCACATATACGTTTAAAACCAAAGTGGTAAGCTGCTGCATTCAGTAGAAACGATGCAGTGTCTTTTTTGAGTGTAGTGGTCAGATAAATAAAAAGCACCCGAAGGTGCTCTTTTATTTGAAAATGTTTTATGGGGATGCTTAACGTTTCCCGTTTTTGTACCAGCCCAAGTGACGGCCATTGTCACCACGGTAGTTGCGACCATTATATTTATAATTGCTGTTACGGTAGCCGCGGCTGTCATAACGACGATCGTAACGGTCATCGTAACGGCGGTCATATTCATCATCGTAACGACGGTCTTCAGAGACTTTTTTACCTAGAACTGCGCCACCCGCTGAACCTAGACCTGCACCAATATACCCACCATTGGTACCGCCCATGTTTTTACCTACGGTATAACCACCAGCGCCACCGAGTGCTCCACCAATGATTGCACCATTACGGTCACGTTTGTTGGCTGAAGCAGCTGCACCTGCACCACCACCAATGGCAGAACCGATCATCGCGCCTGTTTGTCCACCCATTTGATTACCAATCGCAGCACCGACAACACCACCTAATGCAGACGTTAGTGCAGTATTGGTTGTATTACCTGCATATGTTGTGGTCATCGTTAATGCTGAAGCTGCAATTACGGTACTGATTAAAATTGATTTAATTTTCATTTTTAAACTCCTAAGAGCATGTCTATTTTGTCTTGATTTCACTTTAGCGAAACAAGTTGGAAGAATAATGAAGAGAAACTTTATCGAAACCGTTGCTTTGGTAAGTGCTGTGTAACGACTCTTCGTATTTTCTACCAGTTTGGCTAGAGTGTTATTGCGTCTAAATCTATGCCATAAAAAAGCACCCGAAGGTGCTTTCAATGACATCTTTACGATGCAGCTAATTAATGGTGTTTATGTTTTTTCTTCCATTTTTTACCATGGTAAGAATCATATTGTTTGTCTTTTGAGATCTTGTTTCCGAGTGCTGCTCCGCCCGCTGCACCTAATGCAGAACCAACGTAGCCACCATTGGTGCCACCCATGCTTTTACCTACGGTATAGCCCGCACCACCACCGATCGCACCGCCAATAGCAGATTCGGTACGATGACGTTTGTCACTTGCAACGGCCGCACCACCTGCACCACCGAGTGCTGCGCCAATAGTTGCACCAGTTGTGCCACCCATGTTTTCACCAATTGCTGTCCCTGCAACACTACCTAAAGCACTGGCTGCTGCAACGCGAGTTGTGCTGTCTGCATATGCAGTTGCAGTAAACATAGATGCCGTTGCTAATGTTGCTGACATTAAGAGTGTATTAAGTTTCATGTGTTTCTCCATGTCCAACATTGGTTGAACTGTCTTACTTTTTTCGATGTGGCTAATGTAACAAAAAGATTCTAGTTAATTGTGGAGAGTTAAAACTAAATTGAAACCCGTTGGTTTCTTGTTTGTATCAGTTTTATTACAAATGTGAATAAGCAGAATGAAATTTATCCAAAATCATGCAAATGTGGATAAACCTAGGAGTGATGCAGTTCACACTCTGAATTTTGAGCTGAAATGACCTATTTAAAAGGTGTATATGAAATAAGC